>Ga0315277_10000117_pt1 | contig 129979 bp, 118 predicted proteins | sample YL17G05_15_MG_FD_203695 | JGI IMG/M metagenome (GOLD analysis project Ga0315277, IMG submission 203695) | Sediment microbial communities from Yellowstone Lake, YNP, Wyoming, USA - YL17G05_15 | ecosystem: Environmental > Aquatic > Freshwater > Lake > Sediment | place: USA: Wyoming | collected...
CGGAGGTGGGCGTGGCCCGCCGTCAGCTCGCTCCAGGAGTTGACGATGGCTACCAGGGGCTTGCGGAAGTCGGCCTCGGTGAAGCCCATCGGCCGGTAGAGGGCCCGGGCGTAGGTAGCATCGAAGCCCTGGAGTGGAGGCTGCGGCTCGTCTTGGCGGATGGTCATTGAGTCAGCTCCCTCCGCCGGTAGGACTTCCCTGCCGTGGCCCTGTCATTCTGAGTCCGCCGGAGGCGGACGAAGAATCCGGACCCTTCGTCCGCCGTGGCGGACTCAGGGTGACAGGAGAATCGTCGGGACCTCAAGACCCCGACCTGCGAGCTGCGAAGTTCGGGCGTCGGCCGAGGGCGGAGCTGAAGCTCCGCCCCTACGAGTGGTACGAGGGCAGCTCGTCCAGGCTGACCTCCCGCCGCTCCCGGGACGAGAGGTGAGCCGCCAGGGAGAAGCGCAGCACCTCCCGCCCCTCGCGGGCGTTCATCTCGGGCTGGCGCCCCTCAACAAGGGCAGCGATGAACTCCTGGGTGCTGGCGACGAAGCTGGACGCCCAGTCCGTCTCCATGTCCTCGAAGGTCCCCATCTCGCCCTGCCGGTAGACGACCAGGGGCGGCAGTGGCAGCATCTCTCCGGAGCAACGGGTCACCCAGATGACGCCGTGGCTGCCCGTTATCTCCACCCACTCATCGCCGGTGTAGTACTTGGAGGGGACCACCAGCTCCGGCGAGACTACCGTCTCCCAGCAGCCGTAGCGCTGGTCGTCGCGGTACTTCCACATGATGTAGGAGGGCGCGTCCCAGAAGACATTGGGCATCAGCATGGTTTTGTCTATCCAGGCGAAGACGCGCTCCACGTGGCCCAGGAAGAACATGGCGATGGAGAAGATGTGGTAGCCGTGGTCGAAGACAGAGGGGCCGCCGCCGGACTGGGTCTCGTCCAGGCGCCAGGCCCAGGACGTCCAGTGCACCGGCCAGCCCTCGCGGCCGGCGCCGCCGATGACCTTGACTCGCAGCGATAGCGGCTCCCCGATCTCGCCGGCATCCAGGAGTTGCTTGGCGCGCACGTAGGGCGGGTAGAAGCGGAAGTTCTCGTAGATGCGGAGGGTTCTGCCCGTGCGCTCGGCGGCCTGGATCATGGCGTCGGCCTCGGCCAGATTCATGGCCATGGGCTTCTGCACCGAGACGTGCTTCCCGGCCTCCAGACCGGCGACGGTCATCTCGGCGTGGAGGTGGTGCGGGGTCAGGATCTCCAGGGCGTCCAGGGCCGGGTCCGCCAGCATCTCGTTGTAGTCCGTGCACCAGCGTTCGATGCCCCATTCCTGGGCCCGGCGCTCCGCCGTCTCCGGCTGGGCGTCGCAGACGGCGCGCACCGCGGCCTGTGGGTTGTCGCGGTAGCCCAGGATGTGAAGGTCGGCTATTCGCCCCAGCCCGACGAAGCCGACGCGGATTCTGGACACGCTGGACCTCCTTGGGTAGCGAAGCCGGATGTGCAAGCCATCATAGCACCGCCCGCGGACGAGAGGCTACGGCATGGAGGAGCAGCTCTCAGGCTGGGCGCGATGGCTGCGGGTGAGTGGGTGGCGTCAGGTCTCCGCCTCGGCTGCATCGGGCAGCTCTCGGAGCACCCGCTCCGCCAGTTCGGCGATCCTGCTTTCTACCTCAGGCGAAAGGCCGACTCCGGCGCTGAAGTCCTTCCCCTCTATTCCATATAGCACTAGCTTCGGCGGGAGCTGGCCCAGGGCACGTGCCAGCTCGATGGCCTCGGCCACGCTCAAGGCGTGCGTGGAATAGCGGAAGAGCTCCTGCGGGATGGCGTCCGCCTGCGCGTCGAGGCGGTGGATGGTCCCCACCTCGGCGCCTGAGAAGACGGCGTCAATCAGAACGACGGCGTGGGCGCCGCTCCAGGCCTCCAGCAGGGCTGTGGGCTCGCCCTCCAGCTCTATGACCGTCACGTGGCCGGGAACTTCTTGGCGCAGGCGCTGCGCGATCACAAGGCCCGCGGCGTCGTCCCGGCGGTAGGGGTTGCCCACGCCGATGACGACTATGCGGGCCTTGGTCTCTCCTGCGGAGGTGCTGTCGCTTACAGTCTCCCCATCATTCACGCTCGATGTGGAGTCTCAGGAAGTGCGTGGCGCATGAGATGCACGGATCGTAGTTACGGATCGCCTGTTCGCACAGCCAGGTCAGCTTGTCGTCGGGCAGCGTTATGTTCTCCCGGACGAAATGGTCGACATCGTCCTCGATGGTCTTCTGGTTCTGAGAGGTCGGCGGCACGATCTTGGCATCGAGAATAATGCCGTCTATGTCGATGGTATAGCGGTGGTAGAGGATGCCCCGTGGTGCCTCGGTGCAGCCGAATCCGGTACCCGCCCGAGGCCGCACCTCCAGGGCGGGTTTGTCGGGCATCTCGTACTTCTCGATGATGCGCAGGGCCTCGTCGCAGGCGTAGACGGTCTCAACGCTGCGCACGATGATGCTCTGGAAGGGGTTGCGGCACACGGGCCCAAGGCCGGCCTCGCGGGCGGCCTGCTGCGCCAGAGGGGACAGCTTGTCGAAGTTCAGGCTGTAGCGGGCCAGGGGGCCCACGAAGTATGCCCCGCGCTCCTTGAGGCGTGAGTGCAGCGCGTTGGCGTGCTGGACGTGCTCCTCGATGAAGTGCTCATCGTACTCGCTGATGTCGATGTCCAGCCCCTTGTTGGACACCAGCCGGCCCTCGGTGATGGCATACTCGTCCGGGTGGCGCAGGGCGACGAACTCATAGTCCTGCTCGAAGTCCGGGAAGGGGAAGGTCGCCACAAGGCGGACCGTCTCCAGGGATGCCTCACGCGCCCACTTCAGCTTCTCGACGAAGGGCTCCAGGTCTTTGCGTGTGGGAACCGAGTAGAAGCCGCCCACGCGCACGTTGATGGGGTGGATCTCCCGCCCTCCAAGGAGGATCATCAGCTCGTTCCCTATCTTCTTGAGTTCGAGGGCGCGCTTAACGATGTCTGGATGGTCCTGCGCGAGGTGGATGGCGCTCTCGTAGCCAAGGAAGTCGGGCGCGTGGAGCAGGTAGACGTGGAGGGCGTGGCTTTCGATCCATTCGCCGCAGTAGATGAGCCGGCGCAGCGCCCGGACCGGCCCTTCCACCTTGACCCCGCAGACGCGCTCCATGGCCTGGGCGGAGCTCATCTGGTAGGCGATGGGACAGATGCCGCAGATGCGCGCTGTAATATCTGGGGGCTCGCGGAAATCGCGCCCACGGAGGAAGGCCTCGAAGAAGCGCGGCGGCTCGTAGATCCGGAGCTTGACGTCGACGACCGTGTCGCCCCGCATCTTCACGTACAGTCCCCCCTCGCCTTCGACACGGGCAAGGGCTTCCACCTTGATGGTTCTATTTCTCATGGGCCACGCTCTCCTTACGGAACGCTTCGGCGTAGGCATTGAACCCACGGAAGGCGCGCACAAGGCCTTCCTCTGAGACCCCCAGTTTGCTCCACCAGGCGCTCAGAGAGGCGGTGTTCGGCGTGTCCATGGGGCCGAAGCATCCGTAACAACCGCGCCGGTAGGCCGGGCAGATGGCGCCGCAGCCGGCCTGGGTCACGGGACCCAGACAGGGCGTCCCATCGGCGACCATGACGCAGACGGTCCCCCGGCGCTTGCACTCGATGCAGACGCTGTACGGCGGCACATTGGGCTTTCGCCCGTTGAGGAGGGCATTGAGGGCTTCAAGGAGCTGGTACTTGTTGATGGGGCAGCCCCGGAGCTCAAGGTCCACCGGGACGTGGTCAGAAATGGGCGTTGACTGCTCCAGGGTACTGATGTACTCCGGCCTGGCGTAGACGATGCGGGTGAACTCCTTCACGTCTTTGAAGTTGCGCAGCGCCTGAATGCCGCCGGCCGTCGCGCAAGCCCCGATGGCCACCAGGAACTTCGAGGCCTTGCGCGCCTGTCGAATCCTTTCGGCGTCGTGGGGCGTCGTGATGGAGCCCTCCACCACGCTCACGTCGTAGGGGCCTTTGACCACAGCCCGCGATGCCTCTAGGAAGTAAGCGATCTCGACCTCACCGACGACGGCCAGCAGCTCGTCTTCGCAGTCGAGGAGGCTCAACTGGCAGCCGTCACAGGAGGCGAACTTCCAGACACCCAGCTTTGGCTTTGCCATCTCAGATCTCTCGCTTCCATAGAAATAGCTCCATGCGGTCGCAGCGGAAGACCGGCCCGTCCTTGCAGATAAAGGTAGGGCCGAACTGGCAGTGCCCGCAGAAGCCAACGGCGCATTTCATGTTCCGTTCCATGGAGATAAATGTGTTCTCCGCTGCCACTCCCCGCTCTTGGAGCGCCTGTACCGTGAAGCGCATCATCACCTCGGGGCCGCAGACCATTGCCACGGTGTCCGAGGGCTCGAAGCGGGCCCAGGGTATGAGCGTAGTCACAACGCCCACGTTTCCCCGCCAGTTCCCTGAAGCCGCGTCTACGGTGACTCCCACTTCCATGTCGAAGCGGCCGCGCCACTCTTCCAGTTCGCGCGTGTACAGCAGGTCTTCCGGCGTCCGAGCCCCGTAGAGCAGGGCAACACGGCCGTAACTGGCGCGGTGCGAGAGGAGATAGTACAGGGCAGGGCGCAAGGGCGCCAGGCCGATTCCCCCCGCCACGATCACGACATCACTGCCTTTGGCTTCTTCGACGGGCCAGGAGCTCCCGAGGGGGCCACGCACCCCCAGCACATCGCCGCGCTTCAGTCTGACGATCGGCTTGGTCACCGTTCCGACCGCGCGGATGGTGTGCACGAGCGCCTTCGACTGGGCAGGGTCACCGCTGATTGAGATCGGCACCTCGCCCACGCCGAAGAGGTAGATCATGTTGAACTGACCGGGAGCAAAGGGGAGCCCGCTGACACCGTTCGCCTGATCGAGCTCGATGGTAAACGTGTCGTAGGTCTCACGCTGCACCCGCCGGACGCGGTACGGATGCGGGAGCATCGGGTCGGGGGCAGCCACCATCGCCTGTTGGGGCTGACGCTTAGCCATGGTGTATTCTTCCTTCCCATTTCCCCGGGCGCCTTCGTCAGGCGTGTTTGCTTTCGCGGATCGCCCGGACTTCCGCAGTGATGTCGATGCCCACAGGGCACCAGGTGATGCAGCGGCCACATCCCACGCAGCCCGACGTGCCGAACTGGTCGATCCAGGTGGCCAGCTTATGCGTCATCCACTGGCGGTAGCGGGACCTCGCCGAGGCGCGGATGCTGCCGCCGTGGATGTAGGAGAAGTCCATTGTGAAGCACGAGTCCAGCTTCCGCCAGCGTTCGGCGTGCTCACCCTTGAGGTCGGTGTAGTCTTCCACCGTGGTGCAGAAGCAGGTCGGGCAGACCATGGTGCAGTTGGCGCAGGTCAGGCACCGCCCCGCCACATCATCCCAGCGCGGATGTTCGTAGTTGTGGTAGAGGAGCTCCTTGATCTCGGTGGTGTCCAAGGTTCGTCCCATCTGCGCCGCCGCCCGCGCCACCGTGCTCTCCGCCGCCGCCCTCTCCGCAGCGGTCGCCTCTCGATGAGGAACCTCTTGCAGCACCTCCGCGCCTAGCTCCGTGCCCACCTCCGCCACGAAGTAGTGCCGCTGGCCTTCCAGGACCTCGGTGAGGGCGAGGTCAAACCCGAACCTTGCCTTGGGGCCTGTGTTCATCGAGACGCAGAAGCAGGTGCCCCCGGCCTGCCCGCAGTTGACAGCCACCACGAAAATGCCCTTGCGACGGGCCCTGTAAACGGGATCGGCGTAGTTGCCCTGGAGGAAGACCTTATCCTGAACGGCGATGGCGTGCAGATCGCATGAGCGCGCGCCGATAAACGCGTACTTGGGGCTTTCCTGGCCTTCGTCAAGGACCTGGAACCCGCTGCCGTTCCGTCTGGCCTGCCAGAGACGCGTCACGGGCGGGAAGAGGAACTTCTTCCACGATTGGGGACCAACTGTGTATCCAAAGAGCGCCGTATCCTTGCGGCGGGTGAGGCGGTAAGTGCCGCCGTCCTGCTCATTCGTCCAGCCCGCCGGCAAATCAGCCGTGGAGCCGACCTCTGCGTACGTGATAGCGCCCTCGCGCAGGGTGGGCCCCACGAGGCTATAGCCTCTTCCCTTCAGACCCTCGAATAGATGGTGGAGGTGCTCCTGCTCCACGACGTGCAGCCCCGCGCGGGAAGACAGGTCTTTCACCTGAGCCCCTCCTTACTCACTCAATGCCTGCCGGCTAGCTCAACAGATCGCCGGGCAGGCAGCATTGCTGACAACCTTCTAGGAGACAGAGCCCAGACCCTCGCTTGAAGACCCAAGGGCCTCTCAAGGCGTATTTATAGCACGAGGGTGGCTTATGTTCTAGCAGGCATATTGCCTCAGGAACCACTTTCCCCAGGTTCGGTTCAAGCGACTGCAACGCGGCGGCATCAGGAGGTCTGTTCCTCCGCTCGCTGTGCCTCGTACTGGCGGCGGCGTTCACGGTGATAGGTCGGGACGGGCACGTCCCACCAGCCGGTCTTGGTGGCGCCGGCATCCGGAAACTCACGGGCGACGGTGACTTCCACCAGGGCCGGGCCGCCCGTGGCCAGGGCGCGCCGTACGGCAGGCGCCACCTCGTCGGGCTGGTCGACACGCTCGCCGTGGAGGCCAAAGCTGCGGGCGGCGGCGGCGAAGTCCGGGGTGTACGGGGAGCCATCGCGACGCTGAAACTCGGTGACGAACGCGCGCCCGAAGTTGGCCAACTGGCCCCCTTTGATGGAGATCCAGCCGGCGTTGTTGAGGACGACGAAGAGGACAGGCAGGTCCAGCATGGCCGCCGCCGCCATCTCCTGCATCGTCTGCAAGAAGTCGCCGTCGCCGGCGATGCCGGCTACCTGCCGATCAGGGGCGGCTAGCTTGGCGCCGATGGCGGCCGGCACCGTGAAGCCCATGGTGCTAAAGCCCCCTGAGGTCAGGTGGGTACGCGGCTCATAGACCGGGAAGTCCTGGCGCACCACGCCCTGGACCAGGCCGGCCCCGGTCACCACGATGGCGCTCCGGTCGAGGGCAGCCCGTAGCTCCCGCACGGCCCGCGGCTGTGTCATGGGCACGGCGTTGGAGTCGCGGCGGGGGCTCTGGGTCTCCTCCCACTCCTCCTTCAGGCGCTGAATCTCTTGGAAGTAGGATGACTCATCATAGTCGCGAGCGGGCGTGACCTCGCGCACGGCCTCCAGCAGGTCGACCAGGGCGGCGCGGGCATCCGCGACAAGGCCGATCTCGCAGGGGTAGTTCTTGCCGATCTCATGGGGGTCGATGTCGACGTGGATGAGGCGCGTGGGCGGTATGGAGAAGGTGACGTCACGCCGGTAGGAGGACGCCGACCAGTCGGTGAAGCGACAGCCCACGGCCAGGAGGACATCGGCGGAGCGGGCGAGGGCGTTGCCGCAGGTGCTGGCCGTATCGCCCACGCTCCAGGCGTTGAGGTCGTGGTCCTCGGGGATGACCCCCTTGCCCATCCAGGTGGTGACTACCGGCGCCCCCAGGTGTTCCGCCAGGGCCACCAGCTCGGCCGACGCGTCGGCGCTGATGACGCCGCCGCCGGCCAGCAGGACGGGCCGGCGGGCCTCGGTCAAGAGGCGAGCGGCGCGCTCAACGCTGGCGGTGTCGGGGCGTGGGCGCCCTTGCGGCTCGTGGAGAGCCGGCTCGGGGATGGTCACGTCGGCGTCGTCGGCCTGCACGTCCATGGGCATGTCGATGAGGACGGGCCCCGGCCGGCCGCTGAGCATCTGGTTGAAGGCCCGGTGCAGGACATAGGGCAGTTGATCGACTCGGCTCACCTGCCAGTAGCGCTTGACGATGGGCTCCATCATGCGGGGGAAGTTGGCCCACTGGGTGCGCTCGATCTCCTGGAGGACGGCGCGGCCCCGCATGTAGGTGTGAGGTGAGCCTGTGACCAGCAGCACTGCCGTCGAATCGACGTAGGCGGTGGCGATGCCGACGGCGGTGTTGGTGGCGCCAGGCCCGATGGAGGTGAAGGCCATGAGCGGGCGGCCCTTCACCCGGTAGTAGCCATCGGCCAGGTGGATGGCGCTCTGCTCATGCATCACCTGAAGGGTGGTTAGACGGTCGCTGAAGTCGACGAGGGCGTCAACGATAGCCCAGCAGCCGTGGCCGGGGATGCCGACGACGTAGGGAACGCCCTCCCGCACAAGGTAGTGGGCTATGATCTGGCCACCGGTGAGTCGCATGTTGCCTCCTTGCGCCTGGTTGGCGCGGGCACTGGGCAAGAGGGGGCAAGGTAAGGGTCGGCGTAGCGCCGCCCGACGGTCCCAGGCTTGTTGTAGGTTGGCGGGATGGCGCTGTCAAGGGCGGCCTTTCGTGGTGGCGGTCCGTCGCTGGCCTCTTCCCACCGGGGTGACGATCTGTCGCTTCCTCTTCCTTACCACTGGACGAGGGCCGCTACTTGCGGTAATCTCTGGTCGCACTTATCGTTTGGTGTTGTCCGCGGTGTCTGAAAGGAGGCTGGAGCTATTCGATAGAGATAGCCGATAGCCTGAGACGGCGGGTTGCTAACTCCAACTCAAGGAGGAGAAGTTATGCTGAGTAAGAGGTGGCGGCTCCCCTTTCTGATAGGAGCCCTTATCACCATGGTAGCCCTGCTTGCCATGGCCTGCGGAGGCGGCGAGGAGAAGAAAGAAGGGGCTACCCCAACGAAGGCGGCGGGGGGCGAGAAGGCGCCCGCCGACCAGCAGGTGCTGATCGTCCAGCAGAACGAGCCGGAGTACTTCGATCCGCACCGCTCGAATTTCGAGCAGGACATCTCCATAGAGAAGATGCTCTTTCGCGGCCTGTACCAGTTGGTGCCGGCCGAGGACGGCGGCGTCAAGGTTGAGCCGGCTATGGCGGACGGCGAACCGCAGGTGAGCGGGAACGTCTACACCATCAAGCTGAAGTCCGGCCTCAAGTGGTCAGACGGCCAGCCCCTGATCGCCCAGCACTACGCGGACGGCATCCTGCGTTCGTGCAGCCCGGACGTGGCCAGCCCCTACCAGTACATCCTGGGGGCCTCCATCCTGGGCATTGAGGGCTGCGACGAGTACTTTGGCGCCCTTGGCAGCGCAGAGGAGCCCAAGAGCCCCACGCCCGAAGAGCTAAAGGCCCTTCGTGACGCCGTGGGCGTTAAGGCCGTGGACGACACGACCCTGGAGGTGACACTGCTTCAGCCCAAGTCCACCTTCACCACCATCATGTCCCTCTGGTCGGCCTTCCCGGCCCGCCAGGACATCATCGACAAGTACGGTGAGAAGTGGACGGACCCCGGCAACATCGTGGTCAACGGGCCGTATACCATGACCGAGTTCGTGCCCAAGGACCACGTCACTCTGGAGCCCAACCCTAACTGGGCCCTGGAGCCCAAGCCGACGATCCAGAAACTCACCATCAAGTTCATCGATGACACGTCGGTGGCATTCCGGGCCTACCAGACGGGCGAGATCGACATCGTCAACTTCCCCGAGTCGGAGATCCCGACCGTCAAGGCCGACCCCAAGTTGAACGAGGCCTACCTGCTCGAGGGTACGGGGCGCATGGACGCCGTAGAGATGGAGCTCAAAGACCCCACGCTTTCGGACTTCAACGTGCGCCTGGCCATCTCCCGCGCCATCGACCGGAAGACTCTGAACGACGTGGTCTACAACGGCTCCAGCATTCCCGCGACCTACTGGCTGGTGCAGGGCATCCCCGGCTATCAGGGCAACGAGCCCTTCGAGAGCATCATTGGCTACGACCCGGAGGCGGCCAAGAAGGCGCTGGCCGACGCCGGCTACCCCGACGGCCAGGGATTCCCCGACGTCAAGTTGCTGATGCGGGACGATGCCGTGCAGAGGTCCCTGGCTGAGTTCCTCCAGAACCAGTGGAAGACGGTGCTCAACGTCAACATCGGGCTGGAGTTTGTGGACGCCAAGACGCGGTCGTCACGCTTCAACTCCCAGGACTTCCAGCTCTACCGCGGAGGCTGGCAGATCGACTACCCCGACCCGGAGAACCCCCTCATCGGGCTCTTCGACACGGGTGGCGGCAACAACATGTACAACTGTAGCGACCCCGACATCGACGCCAAGCTGAAGGCGGCGGCCACGGAGACGAACGAGGCTGCACGCATCAAGCTGCTCCAGGACGCGGAGACGCTGATCGTCACCAAGCTCTGCGGCGTGGCGCCCATCACGCAGCTTGCGCGCGTCTACTTGGTGAACACCAAGATCGGCGGTCTGACCCCCAACGGTGCGATCGATTCCGGCTTGCCGGGCAACTGGGGCGTGGAGCACTGGTTTGTGAAGGCGCAGTAGTTTCTCTATGGCGCCAGGGTAGTAGAATAAGCGTGGGGCCCGCTCTGCGGGCCCCACGCCGCTGTGAACCGATGACTGGCTACGTCGTCCGGCGCGTTCTCTGGCTGGTTCCCGTCCTCTGGGCGGTGGCCACCATTACCTTTATCCTCATGCACGCCGTCCCCGGGGGGCCCTTCACCCAGGAGAAGCCCCTGCCCCAGAGCATCATTAACGCTCTCAACGCTCGCTACAACCTGAACGAGCCTCTCTGGAAGCAGTACGTCCTCTACCTCTGGCACATCCTCCACCTCGATCTCGGTCTCTCCTTTCGCGGTGACCGGGACGTTGCGGAGCTGATCCGCGCTGGCTTCTTTGTCACCGTGCAGTTGGGGTTCCTGGGCTTCCTGGTGGCGGCGGTCTTGGGTCTGACCCTGGGTGTCTTCTCGGCCCTGAACCAGAACGGCCCGATGGACTACATAGGCGTTTTTTTTGCCACCGTGGGAGCCAGCCTGCCGAACTTCGTCCTGGCCGCCTTCCTGATCATCATCTTCGCTGTGAAGCTGGGCTGGTTCGACGTGCTGGGCTGGGGTGGCCCGACTCAGATCGGCGACGCGCTGGACCCCGGGGCCTGGCACCTTAAGAAGATGGTGTTACCCATCATCGCCGTCGCCGCCTTACCCGCCGCCTATATCGCGCGGGTGACGCGGGCCAGCATGCTGGAGGTGCTGAGCCAGGACTACATCCGCACCGCTCACGCCAAGGGCCTGGCAAACTATGTGGTCATCCTGCGCCATGCCATCAAGAACGCCATGATCCCCGTCCTTACGATCATGGGGCCCACCGCCGCTGTCCTCGTCACGGGCTCCTTCATCATCGAGACCACCTTCGCTATCCCTGGCGTTGGGCGCGCCTTCGTCGACGCCGTCCTCCGCCGCGACTACGCGATGATTATGGGCTCGACGCTCTTCTACACGGCCATTGTCGCCTTCGCGAACCTGGTCGTGGACGTTCTTTACGCCGTCGTCGACCCCCGCATCCGCTATCGGTGAGGGAAGAGATGGAGGCGCAGACCGAGCTGGCGGAGACGGGCTGGGAGCTGCCGACTCGCGAGCGGAGCCTCTGGTCCGACGCGTTCTACCGCCTGACGCGCAACCGGCTGGCCATGGGGGCCCTGGCGGTGCTGCTGGTGGTGGGAGCCATCGCTATCGCTTCTGGCTACGTCGGCGACCTGCGCCGCTATCATCCCTATCAGGACCAGGACTACCAGCACATCCAGGAAGGGCCGTCAGGCCGCCACTTCTTCGGCACCGACAATCTGGGCCGCGACAACTGGAGCCGCGTGCTGACGGGCATGGGTATCTCTATTGAAATAGGGCTGGGGACGCAGGCATTCGTCCTGCTCTTTGGGCTGGCCGTGGGGGCAGCCGCCGCCCTGGGCGGCCGCATAAGCGATAACCTCTTGATGCGCCTGACCGACATCACCTACGCCTTCCCCGACTTGCTGTTCATCATCCTGGCGCGCTCAGTTCTCTCGGAGCGCCACTGGCTGTTGCTGGGGAATCCCCGCCTTCAGGTGATGCTGGCCATCGCCGTGGTGAACTGGACTACCCTTGCCCGACTGGTGCGGGGGCAGATGCTGTCGCTGGCCGAACGGGACTACGTGGTGGCGGCGCGGGCCCTGGGCGCCAGCAACCGGCGCATCGTTTTCCGGCACATGCTGCCCAACACCCTGGGGCCCGTCATCGTGGCCGTCACCTTCGGCATACCCATCGCCATCTTCGCCGAAGCAGCCCTCGGCTTCATCGGCTTCGGCCTTCCCCCGCCGACGGCTAGCCTGGGCCGCCTCGTGGCCGATGGCTACACCTATATCCAGGTCAACACTTGGGTGGTGGCCTTCCCCGCGGGCGCCATCGCCATGCTGATGCTGTGCTTCACCTTCCTGGGGGACGGGCTGCGCGACGCGCTGGACCCCCGGCTGCGGTGAGCCGGGGACTGCAGGGCAAGGCTCCGCCGCCTCCTTGGCCTATGCGGTGCGCTTGACGGGCCATTTGGGCCGCTGCTAGAATTGCCCTTGCCTGAGGCCGGGGCGGTTAGCTCAGTTGGTACGAGCGCTTCCTTCACACGGAAGAGGTCACAGGTTCGAGCCCTGTACCGCCCACCACCCTTGATGCTGCTGTCGAAGCCACGGGCCTGAGGACGCGGAGTCTTGTGGCCCGGCCGGCGGCGGCAGAGTGTGCCGAAGTGGCGGAATGGCAGACGCGCTACGTTCAGGGCGTAGTGCCCGTACGGGCGTGGGGGTTCAAATCCCCCCTTCGGCACCAGAGTAAGGGATACGGAGCAAGGAACGCGGTTCAGGAACTTGCTGGCGCCTTGTTCTCTGACCTTTGTCCCTTGCTTCTTGTGTCTTGCGCGCTCGTAGCTCAGTTGGATAGAGCGCAGCCCTGCGGAGGCTGAGGCCGTGGGTTCGAATCCCGCCGAGCGCGCCACCTATCGAGAGTTGGGGCTGAATCGCAGCGCCGGTGCAGGCGTTTTCTTTACCCCTCCTACACCCTGCCTCCCCACGCCAGACACTCTCCCACGCGCCGTCTTCGCCTCGGGCTGATTCTTCAGGACCTCGCAGCCAGAGACAATGACACATTCCAACCACAGGCAGGGGACGCGAGAGAACCTGAGGAACGACTGGGTGATGCTGTCGCTCCCCTATCGAGGGCCACCTGCCGTCATGGAAAAGGTCCGGAAGTACAACGGGATCTGCCGCCGCCACCATCCCATTAACCCCGACCGACCGCGGGCATGGTATGTCTGGGTGTTCGACAAGAGGGAGAACGTGCAGGCTGCCCTCAAGGAGCTTGCCGAAGCCGAGCTGGGTCTCCCGGTGGTGGTGAGCGGGCTCTTTGACGAAGTAGCGGAATGCTGCCGGAGGGCCGGCACGGCGGCGCACACCGTGAACCACTCGCTGGGCTTCTGGGGCAGGACAGAAAAGCTTCCACCCCGCGAGATCCTGGAGATCACGACCATGTGCGGGCATGGCTTGGTGGCTCCCAACCTGGTGTGGCATCTCGCTGAGAGGATCCGGCACGAACACGTCTCAGCCGCCTCCGCCTGCCAGGAGATGAGGATGATGTGCATCTGCGACATCTTCAACCATGTCCGGGCCGAGGAGCTGATGGGGCGGTTGGTCGAGGCTATCGAGGAGGGTCGGCTCGCTCCGCCGCAGCCATCGCGCGAGAAGGGGGCCGCTCGGTGATCATCAGGGAGGACCTCTGCACCGGTTGCCTGGAGTGCCTGCCTTACTGCCCCATGGAGGCCATCGTCGAGGATGCGGAGACGGGGCGGGCCACCATCATCGAGGACGAGTGCGTCGAGTGCGGCGTCTGCTATCGCGCCCGGGTCTGTGGGCCGGATGCCATCTATCCCCAGGACCTGGAGTGGCCCCGGACCCTGCGCATGGAGTTCAGCGACCCCTCGGCACCCTACTTGTCGCCAGTCTTTGAGCATCGCGTCATCGGCCGCCTTCAGGCTGAGCTGCGCGAGATGGACCGGCGTCAGCTCCTGGACCGCCAGGGCGAGGCGCTCACCATCAGCGGTCGAGGCACTGTCGAGATGAAGATGAACGACGTGATGGGCCGTTTCAAGCGGGGGCGCGCAGGCCTGGCGGCCGAAGTCGGCCGGCCGGGTGTCGGTGCGCGCTTTCGAGATGTGCAGATGGTGACCCGGGCTCTGGCCTCGATTGGGGTCAGGTTCGAGCCACAAAACCCGTTGACCGACCTGATGACCGACACTCAGGCGGGGACGCTGCGCGAAGACATCCTGGACGAGAAGGTCCTCTCCTGCATCGTCGAATTCGACGTCCCGCTGGAAGCCTTAGCCGAGGTGCTCGCCAAGATGAAGGAGGTTGCCCAGGAGATCGATACGGTGTTCGCCGCCGACCTGATCTCCGCGGTCAATGAGGACGGGTCGATACCGACGGTGCCCATCGCGGAGTCGCTGGGGCTGGAGCCTTCCATCGCTGGCAAGACCAACGTCGGCCTGGGACGCCCGCTCGCCAGCCTTGACTAGCCAGCTAACGACATCGTAGTCGAGCAGGAGCACTGCCCAGCAGGGACGCTGTGCGCGCGGGGTGCCACGGTCAGGTCGCTAGATGCGCCTCTATCTCCCGCAGGCGGCGGCTGAGGACGGGCAGCATCTGCACGGCGATGTAGGGGCTGGTGCGTAGCTCGGCCATGAAGTCCCAGCGCGACAGCAGCAGGCACCCGGTGTCCTCGAGCGCCCGCACGCTGGCCGAACGCAGGTAGCCGTCGAGCAGCGCCATCTCCCCGAAAAAGTCGCCGGGGCCCAGGGTGTTCAGCACCCGGGGGTTTGGCCCCTCTGCTCCTCTTACCACCTCGGCGCGGCCGGAGCGGATGAGGTAGAAAGCTAACGCCTGGTCGCCCTCCTTGACGATGACGTGACCCTTACTGAACTCGCGGGTCACCGTCCCTTTGGCCAGGCGCTTGAGGTCCTTGCGGCTGAGCTGTGAAAAGAGAGGCACCTGGGCTAGCGCGTCCTCAGTACTCATCGACGTACCTCCTGCTGATGCCGGGCACTACGTTTCCCATCGCACCTCGTACAGGCGCACCGGGTCCTCGAAGCCGCGAAGCGCCACCTTACCCCGGTCGACGAACAGGAATCCCTTGCCCGCGGCCAGCTCCCTGACCACGTTCGCTACCAGGATCTCTCCGCCCTCGGCCTGGGCCGCGATGCGCTCCGCCAGGATCACCGCCGTCCCGAACAGGTCCTCTTCCTCCGCGATCGGCTCCCCGGCGTTGAGGCCGATGCGCACCCGGATCGGCTCCTCTGCCGACGCGTTGTGGGCCGCGAACGTCCTCTGGATGGCGATGGCGCACTCCAGCGCCCGCGTTCCCGACGAGAAGGAGGCCATGAAGCCGTCCCCCAGGCTCTTCACCTCAGAGCCGCTGTGGGCCCGCAAGGCCTCCCGCACGATGCGCTCATAGGTGCGGAGCACCTCACGCGCCTTCGCGTCTCCTAGCCGCTCCGTCAAGGACGTTGACCCTTCGACGTCGCTGAACAAGATTGTGTGAACGGCGGCCACTCCGGGCGGTTCCGTGCCCGTTGCAGGCTCCTCAGCTCCACCCAGGAACTCGGTGACGGCTCGATGCACCGCCTCCGCATCGCCCAGGTACGGCGCTATCGAGGTCCCCTCCAGGACCACCAGACCGGCGTCCGGTATCTGGGAGGCAAGACCTCTGGCGATCCCTGCATCAGGAAAGGGCAGTCCCCGGCGGTGGAGGACAAGCGTCGGCGTGCTGAGCTGGGGCAACAACTCGGCGACATCGAAGCTCGTCATTGCCTCCAGGGCCGTCTGCGCCGCTTCCGGTGTCACGCATTCTCGCAGAAACACTGCGAACCGGTGCGCCGCCTCAGGTTCGGACCAGCCCAGCAAGCTGCCCGCTGCCGTTTCCGTGTATGTTTCCCAGTTTTGCCTTATGAACTCGCGCATGATCTGAATCAGCGGCGACCTTACCACGTCGGAGCCCCGCGCCCAGGAGCACCATAGGACAAGATGCGATACTCGCTCCGGGTGGCGCGCCGCGTAGGCGATGGCCGCGGGCCCCCCGTGATAGAACGCAAACAGGTCGAACCGCTCCAGGCCCAGCCGGTCCACAACCGCCTCCAAGTCGAGCACATGAGCGTCGAGCGAGTAGTCAGTCACTTCGCGCTCCGAGAGCCCGGATCCCCTGCTATCGTAGCGGACGATCTTCCTCGTCTCCGCCAGACGCTCGTACCAGCGGCGGAACTCAGGCATCCGCCACTCCAGTTGGACGTGGCTGAACGGCAGCGACAGCATCAACACGAGAGGCACACCTTCTCCCAGTGTCCAGAAGGCGATGCTCACGCCGTCGGCCGTCTGAGCGTACTGAATCCGCGGCTCCATGGCAGCACTATCCTACACTACCGCCAACCCCTCGCCAACGGCCTCGCATGCTCCAGGCCGAACGCCAGGCGCACGTGCGCCAGCTCCTCGGTTCCACCTCACACCTATCCGTGAGGCCGAGAACGCGGCGACGCGCCGCCAGGGGCTGAAGGGGCTTTCGGGGCCGCTGCCGTACGAGGTTGCCCCAGCACTCGGCCGGCGTGCTGGAGCCATCGCTGGGCTGGGCGCTCCCTCTACGGCTCGCCGGCCTCGGCCTTCAGGTCAGCTTCCACCATCATCTGCACCAGCTCCTCGAAGGAGACGGTGGGCTGCCAGCCCAGCTTTTGGCGGGCCTTGGTGGCGTCGGCCGTCAGGTGGTCCACCTCGGCAGGGCGCGAGAGCTGGCTGTCGCTGCGCACGTGGTCCTGCCAGTTGAGGCCGACGTGCCGGAAGGCGAGATCAACGAACTCCCGCACCTGGTGCGATTCGCCGGTGCCGACCACGTAGTCGTCGGCGTCGGGCTGCTGGAGCATGAGGTGCATGGCCCTCACGTAGTCGCCGGCGAAGCCCCAGTCGCGGCGGGCGTCCAGGTTGCCCAGCACCAGATCCTTCTGCTTGTCGAGCTTGATGCGGGCGGCGGCGCGGCTGATCTTGCGGGTGACGAACTCCGGGCCCCGCCGGGGCGACTCGTGGTTGAAGAGGATGCCGCTACAGGCGAAGATGCCGTAGCTCTCCCGGTAGTTGACGGTGATGTAGTGGCCGTAGACCTTGGCCACGCCGTAGGGGCTGCGGGGGTAGAAGGGCGTTTGCTCGTTCTGGGGCGTCACTGCCACCTTGCCGAACATCTCGCTGCTGGAGGCCTGGTAGAAGCGGATGCGGCCCGCCGCCGGCGGGGCCGGTCGCGAGGCGCTGGCGCCCCCCACCACGCGTATGGCCTCCAGCATCCGCAGCACCCCCAGGCCCGTCACCTCGCCGGTAAGCTCCGGCTGGTTCCAGGAGACGGGAACAAAGCTGACGGCAGCCAGGTTGTAGATCTCGTCGGGCTCCACCCGCTGGATAGCGTTGATGAGGGAGGTCTGGTCCAGCAGGTCCCCCTCCACGATGCGAACGTCGGGCAGGAGGGTCTCGATGAGCTGGCGCTTGGGGTTGGCCTGGCCGCGGATGAGGCCGTGGACGCGGTAGTCCAGGGAGAGGAGATGCTCCGCCAGGTAGGTGCCGTCCTGGCCGGTGATGCCGGTGATGAGGGCCGTCGGCATGTGCGCCTCCCTTCGCTTGTGCAGGGAAGAGGCCCCGGGAGCCAGCCCGCTTGCCGGCAGCCGACTCCATCGCCAGAGCCCCGGTGCTGCTTCATTCTAGCCGGGCGCTGGTGCCCTGTCGATAAGGCTCTGCCTCGGGGTTCGCCGTTTGACACCCACGTTCCCACCTGCTATAACACCCACGCTGCCAGCGGCCTGTCCGCTCGGCAGCGTCTCGAATCTTCTTCTAGGGGGCCACCGTGGATCAGAGAAGCATGGCCCAGCGCTCGCAGACGTACGGGCTCATCATCTGCGGCGCCAGCGCTGTCACGGCGCTCGTCTTCCTCGTCGGCGTCCTGCGCAAGAGCTACTGGGCCCTGGCGGCGCCGGTGATGGCCGGTTTCCTGGGTGCCCTCTACGTGGCCTTCTGGATCGGGCGCGCGCTGGTCACGACGCCAGTCGAGCCACCGGCCGAGGACTGAGGCTCCGGCCTGCCCGCCGCAGGCAGGCCCAGGACCTCCTCGTAGAGGGCCGCCGTCCTCAGGGCTGTCTGCCGCCAGGTGAAGTGTTCCTCGATGCGGGCCCGACCCGCTTCTCCCATGCGCCGCCGGAGGGCGGCGTCGTTCATTAGCCGCGCAATGGCGTCGGCCAGGGCTGCTGGGTCGGCCGGGGGGACCAGCAGGCCCGTGACGCCGTCCTCGATCACCTCCGGAAAGGCGCCGGCCGTCGTTGCCGCCACGGGCACCCCGCAGGCCATGGCCTCGGCCGCCGGCAGGCCGAACCCCTCATACAGCGACGGCGACACCACCAACTGCGAGCGGTTGTAGAGCCGCACCAGCTCCTCCCGGGAGACGCGCCCTGAGAAGGTCACCTGGTCCTCCAGCCCGAGCTCCGCCGCCAGCCGCGGCGCCAGCTCCAGGGCCTGCTGGGGTCGATCGACCAGGGTGAGGTGAAAGTCCAGCTTTCCCTTCAAGAGACTTAGCGCCTCCAGCAGGTAGCGGGCCCCTTTGTTGCGGTCCTCGGAGTTGCCCACGTAGAGGAGGCTCCCTGGCTCCTTCTCCACGCCTTCCAGGGGTCGATAAGTCTCGGCGTCCACGCCGTCGTGGATGGCGGCGATCTTCCCCGGCGGCAGGCGGAAGGCCCTTCCTACCGAGGCCGCTGAGTTGAGGGAGCCGGTGATGATGCGGTCCAGCCGCCGCGCCACCAGCTCCTGCATCCAGAACGGATAGAAGGCGATGCGGCGCACCTTCTCCCGCACCGTGCGGGCCTGGAGGACAGCGTTGCGCCGGTCGATGGCCAGGGGGTGGTGGATGTTGGCCACTACCGGCAGGCCCAGCGCGCGGGTAAGCAGCGTGCCGTAGCCCAGCACCTGTACGTCGTGCACGACATCGAAGCGGAGGCGGGCCGCAAGCTCGCGGAAGGTCTGGTAGGCGCGAAAGCTGAAGGCGAACATGACCGAGAACATGCCCATGCGGCTGGTGGCCAGCTCGTAGAAGTTGAGGGGCTGGAAGAACTCCAGGGGGTCGCGGCCGTAGAACCAGAAGCGACCCGTCTCCAGGAGGCGGTAGACGCTGAAGGTCTTCACCCGGTGGACGATGACACCGGGCGCCGTGTCCGGCCACGGGGGCCCGACGATGACGTGCACCTCGTGGCCGAGAGCGGCCAGTTCGCGGGTGACGTTGGACAGGTAGACGCCCTGGCCGCCCGAGTACATATTGCCCTGGTGAAGAAGGAAGCAGACGCGCACTAGGGCCGCACCTTGTAGCTGCGGGAGCGAGAACAGGCCGATGTAGGCGAGCCCGCCCCGAACGTCTCCGAAGGCCAGCCTTCAGGCTGGCAAGGTGGCTCGGAAGCCAGGCTGAAGCCTGGCCTTCGGGGATTCATTGAGCGTCCTCGCCGCTTCTCGCCCGCACCTGGTCGTGTAGGCGGTTGGGAAGCCCCGCTCAAGCCTGGCCTTCGGGGGTTCATTGGGCGCCGCTCGCCGCTTCTTGCCGCACCTCTTCGTAGAGGGCCACTGTCTGGCGGGCCGTCTCCGCCCAGGTGAAGCGCCTCATTGCGCGGCGGCGGCCGGCTTCCCCCATGCGTTGGCAGAGCTCGGGGTCCTCCAGCAACGTGCGGATGGCCTCCGCCAGGGCGTCGGGGTCGGCGGGCGGCACCAGGGCGCCCGTCAGGCCGTCGGCCACCACCTCTGGGAAAGCGCCGGCGCTCGTCGCCACCACCGCCGTCCCGCAGGCCAGGGCCTCGGCCGCCGGCAGCCCGAAGCCCTCGTACAGCGAGGGCGACACCAGCACCAGCGAGCGGCTGTACAGGCGCACCAGCTCCTCGGTGGAGACGCGCCCGGTGTAGCTCACGTCATTCCCCAGGCCGTAGCGACGCACCAGGGGCGGCACCACCTTCAGGTCCTCAGGCTTGCGATCCACCAGCGTCAGGTGGAAGGGCACCCGCCCCCGCAGGCGGCCCAGGGCGGCGATGAGGTGGGGCGCCCCCTTGTTTAGGTCCTCGGAGTTGCCCACGAAGAGGAGGCTGCCCGGCTCCTTCTCCACACCCTCGACGGGGCGGAAGGTCTCCACGTCCACGCCGTCCAGGATGGGCCGCACGTGTTCGCTGGGCAGGCCCAGGAGCTCCACGATGGAGCGAGCCGAGTTCTGGGAGCCGGTGATGATGCGGTCGACGCGGGCCGCCACCAGGCGCTGCATGTACCAGGGATACCAGAGCCAGGCGCCGACACGGTGACGCAGGGTCCGCGCCCGGGCCAGGGCGTTGCGCCGGTCGATGGCCAGGGGGTGGTGAATATTGGCCACCACCGGTAGGCTGCGCCCGTCTGGGCCCAGCTCTTTCATGAGCAGGATGCCATAGGCCAGCGTCTGATTGTCGTGGACCAGGTCGAAGGGCGCCTGGCGGGAGAGTTCGCGCAGCTTGACATAAGCCCGCAGGCTGAACATGAGGAATAGAGAGGTCAGCGTGAACCGCGTCGTCACGAACTCGTAGAAGTTGACGGGGTGAAAGAAGGCCAGGGGGCTGGTGCGGAAGCGGAACTCGTCGATGCCGTCCAGGAAGCTCCAGAAACTGAAGGTCTTCAGCCGGTGCAGGTGGACGCCTTCGACCACCTCCGGGTAGGGCCGGCCAGCGATGACGTGCACCTCGTGCCCCAGACGCACCAGCTCTCGGGTCAGGTGGTGCAGGTAGACGCCCTGCCCGCCCGAGTACATATTCCCCTGGTACATGATGAAGCAGACGCGCATCTAGGCTCTCTGCACCGGCTTCCGCCCGTAGAAGACTATGCTCTTGGGGAGGAGATAGTTGGCCGCCTCCTCCAGGCGGTGGAAGAACTTCGAATCGCGGACGCGCCGCGAGTCCAGGAACTTGCGGAAGGACTCCACCCAGGGACGGGGCTTCCAGCAGTGGTCGTCGGGGCCGATACGTGCCAACCAGTACAACGTCTCGAAGGAGTGCCGGAATCGGATGGCATAGAGACGCAGGCCGGCGTCCTTGAGCTTACTGGCGATCTCCCAGCGGCTATAGATGTGCACGTGGCCCGCGGGCGTGTTCCGGTACTGCCACGAGAGACGCCAGAAGATGGACTCCGAGAGCTGGTCGGGCACGCTGACGGCGACGGTGCCACCCGGCCTGAGGACGCGCACGATCTCCCGGATGGTGGCGCGGTCATCGGGGATGTGCTCGAGCACCTCTGTGCAGAGGATACGGTCGAAGGAGCAGTCGGCGAAGGGGAGCCGGTCGCCCCAGCCCAGCATAAGGGTAGCACTGGCCTTGACCACGCCCCAGGAATCGATAAGGTTCACGTACCTGCCAGCCAGGGCCAGGCTCTCCAGGTCCGAGTCCAAGCCCACCACCCGGCAGGAGCGCAGACAGGCGGCCAGCACGTGTCGACCGGTGCCGCTGCCCATGTCCAGGACGAGATCGCCGTCCCGCAGCCGCAGGAGGTCGAGGTCCACAGCCTCCAAGCGGTGGATCATGTTGCCTCTCGCCTCCGGCGACGGGTCGCTGGCCTTTCCGCCGGTCGCACCCGACGGTGGCCGTCGTTCGAAAGAGGCTTTGTGCCGTAGAGGATGGTGTCCTTGCCCATGACCAGGTCCAGCACCGCCTCGACGTATTCCAGGGGGCGCAGCCGCCGCCGGTTGTGGTACCAGTTGATGAAGCGGGTCAGGAAGCGCGTCAGCGGGAAGTAGTCGTTGTCCTTGCCGAAGGCGCAGCGCACGAACCAGTAGAGCGTCTGGAATGAGTGGCGCCGTCGCTGGAGGCGCAGCCGCAGGCTGTGCTCCTCCAGCGTACGCCACATCTCCCCCGGCCGGTATATGCGTATGTGGCCGCCGGGCGTGTGCCAGTACTCCCAGGAGATGGCCCAGAAGACCACCTCCGGCCAGTAGCTGGGCACGCTGACGGCAATATCGCCGCCCGGCCGCAGCACCCGCACGAGCTCCCGCACGCCAGCCCGATCGTCGCCGATGTGTTCCAGCACCTCTGTGCACACCACCTTGTCGAAGGCGCCTTCGCGGAAGGGCAGGTGCTCGGCATCGGCAATGACGAAGTCGGCGTGGCCGGGCGCGATCTTGCGACGCTGCAGGTCGGCCAGCATGTAGCGGGCGACCCGCAGGTCCTGGCGGCTCAGGTCCACCCCCACGACCCGGCAGGGCCAGCGGCAGGCCTCCACGGTGTGGCGCCCGCTGCCGCAGCCCAGGTCCAGCACCCGCTCTCCTGGCTGGATCAGGAAGTGCCGGCGGAAATCTATGTTGACGATGTTGTCCGGCGTGGTTCCCTCACTCCTGTCTAGCAAGCCGCCGAAAAAGTCGCCGCTCGCCCTTCGACCCTTCGGCTTCGCTCAGGGCAGGCAGGCTGAGGGTGAGCGGTTCTCGGATTCCGCTCGTGGTGAGCCTGTCGAACCACGAGCGGCCCACTTGGGTTTATCAGCATCTGTCTAGGCTCCGGCCGGCTGTCCTCCATCGGAGGAGGCGGCGGTCGCCGGCGTCGGCGTCGCTGGTCGTCGCCCGCGGCAGACCTCCTCGTACACGGCGAGGGTCTGCTGGGCGGCGCGCCGCCAGTCGAAGCGCTCCCGGATGGCCCGACAGCCGTTCTCGCCCAGCTTGCGCCGCAGGCCGGGGCTCCCGTGCAGCATGCGGATGGCTTTGGCCAGGGCGGCGGCGTCGGCCGGGGGCACCAGCCAGCCCGTCGCGCCGTGGTCGATCACCTCCGGGAAGGCCGGCGCCGTGGTGGCGATGACGGCCCTCCCGCAGGACATCGCCTCGGCCGCCGGCAGCCCAAAGCCCTCATACAGCGAGGGCGAGACCACCATCTCCGCCCGGTTGTAGAGACGGACCAGTTCCTCCGTCGGGACGCGCCCGGCGAAGGTGACCCGCGCCTGCAGGCCGTACTCCCGCACCAGCCGCGGCACGAGCTTCAGGTTACTCTTCTTCTGGTCCACCAGGGTGAGGTGGAAGTCCATCTCGTCCCGCAGCAGGCGGAGGGCCTCCATCAGGTAGCGCCCGCCCTTGTTGCGGTCCTCTGAGTTGCCGACGTAGAGGATGGACCCCGGCTCCTCCTCCACATCAGGAAGGGGGCGGAAGGTCTCGTGGTCGATGCCGTTGTGGACGACGCGCAGCTTCTCGCGGGGGACGCGGAAGGCGCGCTCCACGGCCGCCGCCGAGGCGTGGGAGACGGTGATCACGCGGTCCAGGCGGCGGGCGGCCACCTCCTGCATGATCCAGGGGTACCAGAGCAGGCGCCGCGCCTTCTCGTAGAGGCTGGCCGACTGGGCGAGGCTGTTGCGCAGGTCCACAGAGAGCGGGTGGTGGACGGTGCCCACCACCGGGTACCCCGAGGCCTGCATCAGGAGGGTGCCATAGCTCAGGGTCTGGTTGTCGTGGATGATGTCGAAGCGGTGATGGCGGGTCAGCTCGTTCAGCTTCACGTAGGCCCGCACGCTGAAGCTCAGCAGCAGCGACGACAGGGCGATGCGGGTGGAGATCAGCTCGTAAAGGTTCACCGGGTGGAAGTGAGTGAGCGGGTGGCGCTCGAAGAGGAAGTTGCGCTTGTAGTGGTGGTAGCTCCAGAAGCTGTGCGTCTCCAGGTTGTGGCCGACCACTGCCTCATCCAGGGTAGGGTAAGGCGGCCCGGCCATGACGTGCACCTCGTGGCCCAGGCGGGCCAACTCCCGGGTCAGGTAGTAGAGGTATATCCCCTGACCGCCGGAGAACATGTTCCCCTGGTACATGAGAAAGCAGATCTTCATCGGGCGTACGGCGCCATCCTACCATAGGTGGGCATCAGCACTGAACCGACAGCCCATGCGGTAACCCCGTGTCCCACCTGTTGCGGCCACGTACACCGCCATTGACCGGCCGGAACGCGTGTGCTAACGTTGTGCCACCATCCACGCGCAGAGGCCGCCCATGACGCGCCAGAAAGTCCTCGAATGCCCGCACTGCGGGAAAACGGCGGTGTTTGAACTTCACAACTACACCCCTGATCCTTTCACTGCCCGGGCCAGGGGAAATGAACTGTACGCGGCCCTCTATCGTTGCAGCAACGACAAGTGTCAGCGCATTTTGTACTTCCGGATGGGGACACTGAACGAGGCTGGCCAGCTTGGACCAGACCCTGACCAGGTGTTGGACCAATACCCGCGCCGACAGATACGAGTCGAGGACGGGATTCCTGAAGGTGACATTGCCAATGACCTCATAGAAGCCCAGAAGTGCTACGACATCGGCGCAGCACGGGCCTCAGCGGCAATGTGCCGTCGATCCCTCCAAGCTGCAGCCCTACATCTTGGCGCCTCCTCAGAGAAGAGGCTGCAGCTCCAGATTGATGACCTGGACATCACTAAAGACCTGAAGGACTGGGCGCATCAGGTTCGCATCATAGGCAATGCCGGTGCCCATCCGGAGAAGGACGGTCTGGAGAACGTGACCCTCGACGATGCGCTAGAGGCGATTCACTTCGCCGAGGAGTTCTTCAATTACGTCTTTGTGATGCCTGAGCGCGTGAGAAGACGGCAGGCGGCGACCACTCTTGAGCCCGAAAGCGCCCCATGAGTGAGACTGTTGCCATTGCCCTGATCAGCGCCGTGCCGACAGCGGCTGTCGCCCTTGTGGCCCTGGTCGGCAATTTCCTGCTGGACCAACGCCGACGAACTCACGAGCAGGGACAGCTAGCGCGCCAGCTTGAGCACGAGCGGGAGATGCGCCTGCTGGAATGGAAGCGGGCGGACAGGCTGGAGAGATTGGCGCCCATCCGAGCTTACGTAGATAACCTCTCCCGTGAGGCCACGGCCTTCATCTTTGCGTCGAGGGTTGCGACGAGAGATGCGACAGTAGGCCAAGAGCCTCACGCACGCTCCAGCGCCCACCCTGAGTTGAACAAGATTGGGTCTCGTCTACTCGCTGTTTTGGACCAGTACCAACATGTCAACTGGCGCTGCACATTGGATGAACCGCTCTCTCTCCTGCTATTTGACTTTGCCCACAACATCCGCGTGCTTCTTGAACAATCGGCACAGGAGGCCCCCGAAGAAGACATAGAGGCGACGGAGAGCAAACTCCTGGCAACAACGGCCAAGCTGTGGGACCGTCTCGACGAACTCCAGTCGTCCCTATAGCCCGAGTTGAACATAGCATGCCTGCGGTACGCCTCACGTGCCGTAGGCCAGGCACCTGATGTTGAGCCCGATGGTGGCCCCGAAGACGCGCAGCCGGTAGCCGCCTTCGCTGTCGAGCCACACCCGCACCTGCCGGCCGCGGTACTCGTCTCCCTCCGTGAACAGGCGGTCCACGAGGCCGTCGACGCCCTCGCTGCCGCCGTTGAAGAGGTCGACGCCGCCCCGGCCGGCGTCTCCGTAGTCGGCGGGCGAGAGCTCCCTCACCTCCACATAGAGCAGCAGCGAGCGGGCCTCGACCGGCACCTCGAAGTCGGCGCGGGCGTTGGCGTGATACTCGCCCGGGGCGAAGGGGGCGGCGACGGCCCATCCGACACGGCTGCGGCGTTCCCAGCGGATCATCTCTTCCTCCTCGTTCGATGGTGGCAGGGGCACGGCGGCGATGGCCTCCCACAGTGACGGCTGCTCACTCTCGATGTGCTCGAAGCTCCACCAGGAGAGCATGCGCGCCCCCCGGCGGATGGCCTCCGCCACCCAGCGCCGCAGTTCGTCCGGCGTGACGGTACCGTAGGCTCCCCCGGCCGGCGCGATGGGGAGCGAGAGGAGCCCTTCGCGGGCGAAGGCGTCGTAGGAGAGGGTCAGGGCGCGCTCGGGGGAGACGCCCATGGCGTTGTGGTAGGCCTGGGGCAGGACGGCCTGGCAGTGGCGCTGGAAGACGGCGTAGGGCAGGCCACGGTGGTAGTCGGGCTGGGGCAGCGGCGCGTAGGCGAGGGGGAAGTCAGGCCCGACGGCCGACCGCACCGCCTGGAGGTAGCGTTCGGCGGTGGCGAAGGGGTCGGCAGGCTGGCGCTCGTACTCGGCCTCCACGTCCACCACGTACACGTCCGGCCCGCGGTACGACGGCGACGGCCGCTCGCTGATGAAGCGGACGGCCATGGCCGCCTCCTCGGCCCAGGTGTACTTCAGGTCGCCGTAGATGACGGTGGGCCGGTCGCAGCCGTAGACGTAGCCCCAGCAGCCGGCGCGAAGGCCCTCCTGCTGGAGGGCGTGGACGATCTCCCACACCGGTTGCCCCTGGTCGAAGGGGTGGCCGCCGTCGTCGCTCTTGACGAGGGCGCCGGCGCAGCCCGCCTCGCGGAGCCGACGCGCCACGCGCGCCGCGTCGCCGCCCAGGCAGCGTCGCCAGTTCCACACCCACACCCACTTGCCGGAGAAGACCGCCACCTGTCGAGGGTACCCAACTCACGCTTCCAGCCCGAAGCGGCGGGTGACACCGAGCGCGGACGGCGTCCGTCCCGGTTGCGCTGGTGGCCGCTCGGCGTAGAATTGGGCTGACCGCGGTTCGGCACATGTAGAGACGTTTTGGGGGTATGCAGATGCAGGTGAAGCGCTTGGGCCGCACCGGCCTTAGGGTGACAGAGATCTGTATGGGCACCATGACCTTCGGCAACCAGGCGCCAGAGCAGGTCGCCCACGCCATCCTCGACCGCGCGCTGGAGGCCGGGGTGAACTTCGTCGATAGCGCCGACATCTATCCGGTGCCGGGCACTCTGGAGACGGCGGGACGGACAGAGGAGATAGTCGGGCGCTGGCTGAGAGGCAGGCGACAGCAGGTCGTGGTGGGAACCAAGTGCGGCGTCCGCGTCGGGCTTGGGCCCAACGACGCAGGCCTCTCCAGGCAGCACATCCTCGAGGCCGCCGACGCCAGCCTGCGCCGCCTCCAGACCGACTACATCGACCTCTACCAGGTCCACTGGCCGGACCCGGAGGTGCCTCTCGAGGAGACCCTGCGCGCCCTGGATGACTTGGTGCGTTGGGGTAAGGTGCGCTACATCGGCTGCTCCAACTTCGAGGCCTGGCGTCTCTGCAAGGCCCTCTGGGTCAGCGACCGCCTGAACCTGAGCCGGTTCGAAAGCGTTCAACCGCCCTACAGCCTGCTCGCCCGCGAGATCGAGCGGGAGCTGTTACCCCTGTGCAGCCTCGAAGGTGTGGGGGTCACAACCTACAGCCCGCTGGCCGGCGGCCTGCTCTCGGGGAAGTACCGCGCGGACCAGCCGCCGCCGGAGGACACTCGTTTTGGCCTCAGCGCCCCCACTGGGCCGCTCTTCCGCCAGCGCTACTGGCACGACAGGCTGTTCGAGGCTGTGGAGCAGGTGAAGAAGGTCGCTCAGGAGTGCGGCACCACCGCCGTTCGGCTCTCGATAGCCTGGCTCCTCCAGCGACCGGACGTGACATCCGTCATCGTGGGGACGACGCGGCCGGAGCACCTGGAAGAGGCGCTGAAGGCGGTGGATCTGAAGCTGGACGCCTCCACGATAGAGGCCCTGGGCGCCATTGCGCCCGTGCAGCAAACCGCCGGTCTGGACATCCAGTCCGTAGGTCGCAAGTAGCCACCTCGTGGCGGGTAAGGCGCTGGGTGCCGTGCCTCTCCTGGCGTGACTGGCGGGCCTCCTGCGCACGGCCAGCCGCTGCTCTGAACCTCCAAAGGCCAGGCTTGAGCCTGGCGTTCGAGGTCGGAACACCGCTGGCACTGCTCAGGTGCTACTGAGTCATTCCGGGTCCCTCAAAAGTCCGCATCTCAGGTGGCGCGCCCTTGATCCCCTTGCGCACGGTGTCAAAGGCTTCGAGATAGTCTTTGAGGATCTGAGCCATCTGGTGCGGTGGATTCCCGTGCTTGCTGCGCACAAGCTCTGCTACGTTCAGCTCCTTCAAGATATCGAACGCCAGTTGATTAGTCTGCGGGTCCATTCTCGCCTCCTTCCATGCTAAGCCATGCGCATGGTAGCACAGACGTTCCCATGCGTCAACGGACAGTGGTGTCATGGGTGAGACGACCACGTCAACTTGGCGTAACGGATGGTGACCGAAGGGGACGGCCCGCCCGAGCCCCCTCACCCGCCCCAGTGGGCCAGCAGGCCCGGCGCGTCCTCGGTGACGAGGGCGTCTATTCCGGCTGAGCGGGCGTAGTCCCAGGACTCGGGCTCGTCGGGCGCTAGGGTGTAGACCTCCAGGCCCATGTCGTGGCAGGTGGACACTACCTCGGGCGAGATGTCCTCCCACGCTAGGGAGACGGCGCGGGCGCCGATGGCGACGGCTTCGGGCAGGAAGCGGTCCGCCGGCCAGGTGGCGAAGCGGTCGCTCAGGTAGGCGCCGGGGATCATGGGCGCCAGCTCGCGGAAGGTCCGCACCACCGAGTTGACGAACGACCAGACCCATACCCACTCTACGGCCCCGCAGGCGCGGATGACCTCCAGGACGGCCCTCTCGATGCCGGGCGGCTTCACCTCGATGCAGAGGAGGCATCTCCCGCGGGTGGCCGTCAGCACCTCCTCCAGGGTAGGGACCCGCTCGTTCGAGAAGTCGGTGCCGTCGCCGGCGCGCAGCCGCAGCGCCTTCATCTGGGCCAGCGTGAGGTCGGCCACCAGGCCGTGGCCGTCGGTGGTCCGGTCGACCTCGTGGTCGTGCATCACGATCGGGACGTCGTCGGCGGTGCAGTGGACGTCGATCTCCACGCCCTCGAGGGGGTGCTCCAGGGCGGCGAGCACCGCCGCCAGGGAGTTTTCGGGGGCTTTGTCCCAGTGGCCGCGATGAGCGATGACAAGAGGACGGTGCGCCGGGCGGCGCATGGGGGCGGGCAGAGGCACGTATGGGGGCTTGCTCATGGCACTTTCGGCAAAGATAGCAGCCGTATCCCCCAGGAGCAACGAGTTGCGGGCATAGGCGCTCTGGTCTACTATAACTGGCGCTGTGGCGGAGACTCGTTCCCGCGGTCCTAGAGAGATGAAGGGGCTCGTCCTCAGCGGCGGCAAGGGCAGCCGGCTGCGTCCTTTCACCTACACCGGCGCCAAGCAACTGGTACCCATCGCCAACAAGCCCATCCTCTTCTATGCCCTGGAGCAGCTCGTCGAGTGCGGCATCTGTGACATCGGCGTCGTCGTGGGCGAGACGGCGGACCAGGTGCGGGCGGCGGTCGGCGACGGCTCGCGCTTTGGGGCGCGGGTGAAGTACATCCCGCAGGAGGCTCCCCTGGGCATCGCCCACGCCATCAAGGTCTCGCGCCCCTTCCTGGGCGACGGCCCCTTCGTGGTCTTCCTGGGCGACAACTTCATCAAAGGGGGCGTTGTCCCCTATGTGGAGCGCTTCCGTCGCGACGGCCCCGACTGCCAGGTGCTGCTGAAGAAGGTGCCGAATCCCCGCGACTTCGGCATCGCCCAGTTTGAGGACGGCCGCCTGGCGCGGGTGGTGGAGAAGCCGTCGCAGCCGCCCAGCGACCTGGCCGTCATCGGCATCTACATGTTCGACGCCCCCGTGTTCGAAGCCGTCGAGACGATCCGGCCCTCGGCCCGAGGGGAGCTGGAGATCACCGACACCATCCAGTACCTCATCGACCACGGCTACGGCGTCCGGGCCGAGGTGGTGGAGGACTGCTGGATCGACACCGGCAAGATGGACGACCTGCTGGCCGCCAACCGGGCCATCCTGGAGACCCTGGCCTCCCGCTCGGCGGGCAGCGTCGATGCGGCCTCGCGCCTGGAGGGGGCCGTCGTCCTCGAGGAGGGCTGCCGGGTGGAGGGCAGCGTCATCGAGGGGCCGGCCATCATCGGCGAGAGGGCCCGCATCATCAACTCCCGGGTGGGACCCTTCACCTCGATCTACCACGACTCCCTGGTGCGCGACAGCCACCTGGAGGGGAGCGTGGTGCTGGAGAACACCGTCATCGAGGGGCTGGGCGCCCCGGTGCGCGACAGTCTCATCGGGCGCAACGTGGAGCTGCGCGGCGGCGGCAGGCAGGCGGAGGAGGGCGCCTGCTACTGCCTGGTCCTGGGCGATTTCAGCCGCGTCCGCGTCCCCTAGGGAGGTGACGAAAACGGGTGGCGGCCAGTCCGTGGTTCGACAGGCTCACCACGAGCGGATTCTCCCAACCGCTCATCCTGAGCCTGTCGAAGGGCATCCTGAGCCTTCGGCCCGAGCTCACGCCGAGGGCCTGTCGAAGGGCATCCTGAGCCTTCGGCCCGAGCTCACGCCGAGGGCCTGTCGAAGGGCATCCTGAGCCTGTCGAAGGACGAGTCCCGGAGTTTCTCATTACGGTGCTGGTGTGGTGAATCAGAAATCCGCAGGCAAATGTCATTCTGAGTCCGCCTCTGGCGGACGAAGAATCCGTGATGGGAGGCCTGCTCCGTCGGATGCTTCATCCGCCTGTGGCGGATTCAGCATGACAAAGACAAAGCAGCCGGATGCTTCATCCGCCTCTGGCGGATTCAGCATGACAAAGATGAAGCATTGGGTTTGTTAGCGGATCTCTGACTCAGGACACTAGAGAGGGCGGCATGAAGACGATACTGGTTACTGGCGGCGCCGGCTTCATCGGCAGCAACTTCATCCATCACCTGCTGTCCACCTACGACTACCAGGTCATCAACCTCGATGCCCTGACCTACGCCGGCAACCCGGACAACCTGCGCGACATCGAGGACGACGCGCGCTATCGCTTCGTCCACGGCGACATCTGTGACGCCGCGCTGGTGGACAGCCTCATGCGGGAGGCGGACGCCGTCGCCAACTTCGCCGCCGAGACCCACGTCGACCGCTCGCTGATGGAGGCGGGCTCCTTCATCAGGACCGACATCCTGGGCACCTATGTGCTCCTGGAGGCGGCCCGCCGCCACGGCGTCGAGCGCTTTCTACACATCTCCACCGACGAGGTGTACGGCGACATCGCCCCCGGCCTCTCCTCGCGGGAGGAGGACCCGCTGCGGCCGCGCAGCCCCTACGCAGCCAGCAAGGCGGGCGCCGAGATGCAGTGCCGCGCCTTCCACGAGACCTACGGCCTGCCGGTGGTGATCAGCCGCGGCTCCAACAACATCGGGCCCTGCCAGCACGTGGAGAAGGCGGTCCCCCTCTTCGTCACCAACGCCCTCACCGACCAGCCTATCCCCCTCTACGGCGACGGCCTCCAGGTGCGCGACTGGCAGTACGTGGCCGACCACTGCCGTGCCCTGGACCTTGTCCTGCACCGGGGCGTCGCCGGCGAGGCCTACAACGTCGGTGCTGGCAACGAGCGCCCCAACATCGAGGTGCTGACGGCCATCCTCGACCTGCTGGACAAGCCCCGCAGCCTCATCCGCCACATCGAGGATCGGCCCGGCCACGACCGCCGCTACAGCCTGGACTCGTCTAAGGCCCATGCCCTGGGCTGGGCGCCCGAGCACGGCTTCGAGGCGGCCCTCGAGAAGACCGTGCGCTGGTACGTGGACAATCGCTGGTGGTGGGAGAAGGTGCGCTCCGGCGACTTCCGCGCCTACTACGACCGCTTGTACGGCGACCGCCTGGCCCGCGGCCGGCCGGCCGACCGCCCGTCTGGGCGGCCAGCACCCTGAATCCGATGGGCGCCACGCGGGTCTCCGTGCTCATCACCGGGGGCCAGGGGCAACTGGGCCGCGAGCTCCAGCGGGCCCTGGGGGCGCCTCACGAACCCGAAGGCCGGGCTTCAGCCCGGCGCCGTGGCCGAGCCAGCCTGAAGGCTGGCCTTCTGGATGTGGAGGGCGCCGAGGTACTGGCGCTCGACCTGCCCGAGCTTGACGTGACCGACGCCGGGGCCGTCGAGCGGGCGATGCGACAGGCGAAGCCCGACCTGGTGATCCACGCCGCCGCCCTCACCGATACGTCCCTCTGCGAGGAGGACCCGGCCCTGGCGATGCGCGTCAACGCCCAGGGCGCGCTGCACGTCGCCGAGGCCTGCCGCCGCGTCGACGCCGCCATGGTCTACGTCAGCACCAACGAGGTCTTCGACGGTGCCCGCGGCGAGCCCTACGGCGAGTCCGATGAGCCCCGCCCCGTCAACGCCTACGGCCGCTCGAAGCTGGAGGGCGAGCGCCTGGTGCAGGGAACGCTGCCCCGCCACTACGTCGTGCGGACGTCCTGGCTCTACGCCGAGGGGGGCGACAACTTCCCGGCCAAGGTCCTGCGCCTCGCCTTCGCCTTGGGCGAATCCGCCTCTGGCGGACAGGGCAGGCGGGAGCTCTCGATGGTGACGGACGAGGTGGCGACCCCCACCTGGGCGCGCGACCTGGCGCCGGCCATCATCCGACTGGTCGCCCACCCCGTGTACGGCATCTACCACCTGACCAACGCCGGCTACTGCTCACGCTACGAGTGGGCGGCCGAGGTGCTGCGCCTGGCCGGTCCGCCGTGGGCGGACGTGACGCTGCGCCCCATCACCTCCGCTGAGTACGGCGGCGGCCCGCCTGCCGGACGGGCAGGCCCGCCCAAGCCGCCTTTCTCCGCCCTCCGCAACGAGGCCGCCGCCCGGCTGGGCATCACCCTCCGTTCGTGGGAGGAGGCGCTGGGCGAGTACTTCGGCGGCGGGGGTAGGGCGGAGGTATAGGGAGGTCGACGCAGGTCTTGATGGCGGCGCCGTTGCCGTTCCTGTCGTTCAGGGGTAGCTATTCCCAGGCGACGCGAAACGCAGTATGATTGGCGGCAGAACGGCTGTTCGGACATCAAACGTGATCGACGATCTGTGCCCCTGTGGTTCGCTCTTTTCCTTCGACAAGTGTCACGGGCTGCTAGAAGCTGAGCGCTACGCGCCTCCCAAGGGGGAGACACTACTCTACCAACCTCCCGCTTGGTGGAGCGCCGAGACAGCCAGGCTGATTGCCGGCCGTTACGCATACGATGTGCGGGTACGCGGTGATGGGCAGTGGGAGTTTCGGCTTCCAGGCCCTGTTAGGTTTATCCGGCATTACCCCATCGTTCGCCCAGCAGACGGGGAGAGGCTGGCGTTCTTCCGCAAGCCTCTGCAGAACTGCACTACGTGGTTCGAGCTGCAGGAAACGATATCAGTCGAGCGGCGCCGGGAGGCTTTTGAGCGACTGAGGGTCCACCATGAGCTGAAGCGGCCAGAAGACTTGGACAGCTTCCAGCAGGACATGGCCGCGGTGCTCGCATGTCCGGCAGCCGAGGACTTGCCTGAATCGGTTCATGCCGCGGGCGTCTTCCTGCTGGACCGTTTCCCACAGGGGTCGATCGACCTTGTATGGAAGGACGAGGCATGTCTGAGCCAGACCTCCCTCATAACAATCCTGGCGCAAAGCGAAGTCCTATCAAAGAACGAGATCAGGGACAGCCTGTTTTCCGAGAGAGGGCCGTCTGGAACCTGGTACCTGACACTCGACCCAGGGCCATTCTTCTCGGTCCTCCGCCAAGTAGGCTATCCATCCGTCACCGGTTTCGAGCTCTTCGGCGGGGAGTTCGGCTTTCTGGTCGACTATGGTGCGGACGTGGACTTCCCGTCGCTCGAAACGCTTGACAGGCGGCTTCGCACGGCAGGAGCGCAGCTTTTTGCCGGCAATGAAGAGCCCTCGATGCGCAAGATCACAACTGGCCTCGGCAGCAGACACAGACTGCGAGTATGGCTTTCGCGGCGCCTCAACAACCTTTTTGCCCAGCTTGTCTACCTGGGTACATTCGCCGACCCCGTCACACTGACGATCCGACCGGTACAGCAATGGAAGGATCTCCTTACGGTCCGGGATATCGTCTCAATCACCGAACTGTTGCTCACGACATCCGACCCCACGGTCTTGAAGCTGCTGTTCTTCGACCTCGTGGACAGGTACCGCGGCCTCGGCGGCCGTTCCGTCAGAGATTTGCTCTCAGGTGCTTTCCTGATAAGGAAGGTAATCCGAGCGATGGACCCAGAGCTGGCCGAGTTTCGAGAGGGCATACAGCGTCTGATGGGGGAAGGATGGAACCGTGTAGTCGATGGTCTGTGGGACGGTGTCTACAGCAAGGGCATCCGGGCTGTCAATCAGATCACCCTTTGCGACGGAAAGACACTCGACAAGCAGGCCTTCGCCTCCGAGGCGTTGAACGCATTGCGGAACACCCTGCACGGATATGGCTCGGCTGGAGCCGGCGAATTCGAGCGGGTTTTGGCGCACCATCACGGTGGGGTCCCGGACGCCGTTCGTGACCTCGCACTCGGACTCTGGTTCGGGTTGCTCTCGTCGCCGACTCTCTTCTGGGGCAAGAGGGCACGTCTGAACCTCATGGAGGTGGAACTGCGGCACGGCGACACCCGTTGAAGCCCCTCTGCAACTCCCCTCATCTCACGGCGGGCCACCCCTCCCCCTTGAACCACACCCCCACAACGCCCAAGATCGTACCGCCATGACCGGTTGGTGCATTCTTGGCCCGGCTGGGATGGCCACAGATTCACACAGATAAGGCACAGATTTCCGGGTCGTCGGAGCCTGTTAAGCCCAATCTGTGTCTATCTGTGGCTGATAGGGTTTCCCACCAATGACGAACCAGTCACCCATGACCCGTTCGACAGGCTCAGGGCAGGCCCCCGCGCCCTCCGTCGGCATCGTCGCCGTCAACTACAACGGCGCCGCCTTCATCGGCGAGTTCGCCGCGAGCCTGCGCCGCGTGCGCTACCCCAACTTCAGCCTCATCGTCGTCGATAGCGCCTCCACTGACGGCTCCGCCGACGAGCTGGTGCGCCTCGTGCCCGATGCCGTCCTGCTGCGCTCGGACGAGAACCTGGGCACCGCCGCCGGCAACAACCGCGGCATCGCCTACTGCCTCGAGCACGGCTTCGACTACGTCCTCCTCCTCAACAACGACACTGTCCTCACGGAGGACTTCCTGGACCGGCTCGTGGCCGCCGCCGGCGAGCGCACGCTGGTGGTGCCCAAGATCCTCTACTACTACGACCGGCGCCTCATCAGCACCCACGCCGGCGACTTCGACTGGCGGCGCGGCGTCTTCCGCCACACCTTCCACGGCCGGCCCGACTCGTCCGCCGCCAGCTCGTCCCGTGAGCTGGAGACGGCCAGCTTCTGCTGCGCCCTGGTGCCCGCCGCCGCCTTCCGCGAGGTGGGCCTCCTGGACGAGCGCTTCTTCATGTACTATGAGGAGACCGACTGGCTGCGCCAGGCGCGGGACCGGGGCTACCGGCTGCTCTACCGGCCCGAAGCCGTCATCTACCATCGGGAGAGCGCCTCCAGCGGCCCGCCGGGGGCGGGTTGGATGACGCCCTTCAAGCACTACTACGCCACCCGCAACCGTCTCTACCTGGTGAGGAAGCACTCGACCTCGCGGGCAGCCTACGTCCTCTTCACCGCCTACTTCCTGGCCGGGCGGCTGTTCTACCTGGCGCTGCACCTCCTCCGGCGGCGACCGCGGCTGGCGCGGGCCCTGGTGCGCGGCGTCCTGGACTACTATCGTGGGCGCATGGGCCGCACCCTGGAGGTCGGCGACCTGTGACTCGGACATGGGCGTGCTGAAAAAGAAACCTGCCGCCAAGTGTCATTCTGAGTCCGCCATGGGCGGACGAAGAATCCGTGATGGGAGGCCTGCTGCGCCGGATGCTTCATCCGCCTTTGGCGGATTCAGCATGACAAAGGCAAGGCAACCTGAATAGATTGAGCTGATGCGCATCGCCTACGACGCCACCGCCATACCGCGCCTGATGGCCGGCGCCGCCGTCTACACCTACGAGCTGGCCCGCGCCCTGGCCGCCGTGGACAGCGAGAACGAGTACGTCATCTTCGCCCGCGGCGACCACTTCGACGACCTGCCCCGCATGCGCCCCGGCCTGCGGGTGCTAAAGGTGCGGGCGCCGTCGCGGCCCCTACGTCTCCTCTGGGAGCAGACCGTCCTCCCCTGGTCCGCCAGGGGCGGACGCGAGCTGGGTATCGACGTGCTCCACTCGCCGCACCACACGACGCCTCTGCTGCCGTGCGGCTGCCGGCGGGTAGTCACCATCCACGACCTGACTTTTCTCCTGCTGCCCGAGCGCTACCCGCCGACCCGCCGCCTCTACTTCCAGGTCATGACCCGCCTGTCGGCGCGGGTGGCGGACGCGATCATCGTGCCGTCGGAAGCCGTTCGCGGGGACGTGATGCGCCTCCTGCCCGCCTCTGGCGGGCAGCCCGAGCGCCTGTTCGTCATCCCCGAGGCAGCGGGCCCCGCCTTCCATCCGCAGGACGCCGTCGCCATCGAGGCCGTGCGGCGTCGATACGGCCTGGAGGGGCCCTTCCTGCTCAGCGTGGGCAGCCTGGAGCCGGGCAAGAACCGGGAGCGCCTGCTACAGGCCTTCGCCCGCTTGCAAGCGCGGGGACTGAAGCACACGCTTGTCGTGGCCGGGCAGCGGGCCTGGCGCTACGAGGGCGAAGCGCCCCTGGCCCGGCGCCTGGGCCTGGCGGACTCGGTGCGCTTCCTGGGCCACGTGCCCCAGGCCGACCTGCCTGCCCTCTACAGCGCCGCCGACCTCTTCGTCTTCCCGTCGCTATACGAGGGCTTCGGGCTGCCGGCCCTCGAGGCCATGGCCTGCGGGACGCCTGTGGTGGCCTCCAACGTCTCCGCCCTGCCCGAGGTGGTGGGCGACGCTGCTCTCCAGGTGTCGCCCCTGGACGTGGAGGCGCTGGCCGATGCCATCGAGCGCCTCCTGCGCGACGACCGCCTGCGGGCCGACCTGCGAGAGCGAGGGCTGGAGCGAGCGCGTCAGTTCTCGTGGGAGAAGGCGGCCCGGCGGACGGCGGAGGTGTATAGTTGGGCCTCCGTGGCGAGGAAGGGAGGCTGTTGACCAAGGCTGAGCGGGCGCTCGTGGTTCGACAGGCTCACCACGAGCGGAACCGCTCGCCCTGAGCGTGTCGAAGGGCGGACCATGTCGATCTTCAATACCCTCAAGGGGGCGGGCTAGCGGTCGTGGAGCTCTCCATCGTCATCGCCAGTTACAACGGGCGGGAGTACCTGCGGCGCTGCCTGCGCTCCTTGCTCGAGCACACGCGGGGGCTGGAGTACGAGGTGGTGGTGGTGGACAACGCCTCCCAGGACGGCAGCACCGACATGGTGGCCGCGGAGTTCCCCTCCGTCCGCCTGCTGCGCCGGCCCAGCAATGCCGGCCTCTCGACAGCCCTCAACCAGGGCATCCGCCTCAGCGGCGGCGAGATGACGGTCCTTCTCAACCCAGACGTCGAGCTCCAGGACAATCCCTTCCCGGTCATGGCCCAGTACCTGCGCGACCACCCGGAAGTCGGCATCCTCGGTCCCAGGCTCCTGGACGATGACGGCTCTCTCCAGCTATCCTGCCGCCGCTTCCCGACGTTCAGCGTCGTCTTCTTCAACCGCTACTCGCTCCTCACGCGCCTCTTCCCCCGCAACCCCCTCTCTACCCGCTACCTGATGACCGACTTCGACCACAGCGGCACCGCCGAGGTCGACTGGCTGTCCCTGGCCTGCTGGATGGCGCCTCGCCGCCTCTTCGACGAGGTGGGCTTCCTGGATGAAGGCTACTTCCTCTACAACGAGGACGTGGACTTCTGCCAGCGGGTCCACCGGGCCGGTCGGAAGGTGGTCTACTTCCCCGAGGTGTCCGTTGTGCACCACATCGGCGGCAGCACCAGCAGTGTGCCCAACCGCAGCGTCATCGAGCGACACCGCAGCATGTGGCGCTACTACAGGAAGTACATGCGGCGCGGGCTCCTGCTGGACGGGCCGGTGCTGGCCGGCATCGCCTTCCGCTGCGCCTATACCCTCGCCTTCAACAACGCGAAGCGGCTGCGGCGGAGCCGGTAGGACCCGTAGGGGCGGAGCTTCGCTCCGCCCGCCAGGGGGTGGGGCCCGACCTTCGGCGGGGAAGCACGTAAGCATGTAGCGGAAGGCTTCAGCCTTCCACACAGGCCATGGAGGGCTGAAGCCCTCCGCTACGCGTGGCTCTCTCAGACTAGGAGGCGACAAATGGCTGCCCAGGTCTCACCGTTGATCCACATTGAGGTCGTTGTGCGCGACGCCGAGGAGGCGGCAGCCATGCTGAAGAGGGTCTTTGGCGCGGAGAAAACGCAGCTCGAGTTCGCGGGGTTCCTCTCCGGTCCAGGCGCCAAGGTGGTGCACGTCGACCTTGGCGGCACCGTCATCCAGTTCATCGAGCCGCTTGTCGACGAAGGGCTCTGGGCAGAGCACCTGCGGACAAAGGGTCCGGGCGTGCACAACCTGACCTTTGTGGTGGACGACCTGACGGAGGCAGTACGGTTGCTCCAAGAGGAGGGCGCGCCGACGTTGCTGGAGATGCAATTCGACTGGTCTCAAATGTTAGGGGAACTTGCGAGGCCAGACGTCCCGCCGGTTACGATGGTCGGCAGCGAGGAGAAGCTGGGCTTCCGTCTGGAGCTGGCGGAGAACCCGGCGAAAGGTGATGAGCTGCCCACACCATGGTAGTTCCCCGCGCCGGCCTGAAGGCCGCCTTCGGCGGGGAAGCACGTAAGCATGTAGCGGAAGGCTTCAGCCTTCCACAGAGGCCGTGGAGGGCTGAAGCCCTCCGCTACGCGTGGGGCCGCTGTGGTGATCCTCACGTCGAGAAGGCCAGGCTTCAGCCTGGCAGCAACCCGCGCCAGCCTGAAGGCCGCCTTCGGCGGGGAAGCACGTAGGCATGTAGCGGAAGGCTTCAGCCTTCCACACAGGCCGTGGAGGGCTGAAGCCCTCCGCTACGCGGCAGGCCGCCCGGGGACTCAGAAGGCCAGGCTTTAGCCTGGCACGTCCCCATTCACAGGAGCGGAGGGTTTTCCGGCGCTAGTCGGCGCTCTCGCCGTCCGATGGCGGTGAGGGCATCACCTCCAGCGGCGACGGTTCTAGAAACGGGGCCTTCCGTCGCAGCCAGACCACACCGTGGCTGTTCCAGAGGGAGACCGCATACCCCAGCTTCGTGAGGATGGCTCCCACCAGCACCACCAGAGCTCCCAGGACGGCCAGCTCCATGGGGAAGTAGTCCACGTAGTGAAGAAGGATGGCCGCCCCCGAGAAGAGGACCGAGAGAGCGTAGAGGACGGCCAGGATTCCTCTGGGCCCCAGGCCCAGCACCTCCAGCCGGTGATGGATGTGGTCCAGGTCGCCCTGGAAGGGATGGCTGCGGTCCAGAGCGCGCCGGGCCACCGCGAGCACCGTGTCCAGGATGGGGAAGCCCAGAGCGACGACGGGCACGCCGATGAAGAAGGCGTCGGAGACGCCGGTGGAGCCCCGGATGGAGAGGGCGCCCAGGACGAAGCCCATCAACAGCGCCCCGGAGTCGCCCAGGATGGATGAAGCCGGGGGCAGGTTGAAGGGCAGGAAGCCCAGGCCGCCACCGGCCAGAGCCACCAGCAGCAGGGCTATCGTCGGGTGCTCAGAGTGGGAGGCCACTTGGGCCAGGGTGGCCGCCGCCAGGATGGAGACGCCCGCCGCCACGCCGTCCTTGCCGTCGACCAGGTTGATGGCGTTGGTGAAGAAGATGACCCAGGCAATAGTCACCAGGGGCGCCAGCCAGCCTATGTCGATGGCGCCGCCCCAGGGGAAGGCCAACTGCTCGATGCGGTAGCCGGCGGCGTAGACGGCCACCGCCGCCCCTACCTGGCCGACCAGCTTCTGCTGCCAGCTCGCCACCCGCCAGTCGTCGAAGAGGCCGGTCAGGAAGACCAGGGAGCAGGCGCCAAGGAAGCCCAGGAACGTCCTCGACTTAGGGGCGAAGAGCTCCGATGCCTCCGAGGAGATGGCTGAAGCCAGGAAGGGGGTGATGGCGAAGGCCAGGAAGATGGCGACGCCGCCCAGCTTGGGCCTGTGAGCGGCGTATCGTCCGAAGGGGCCACGCAGGAGTCGGGTGCGGGAGAGGGCCTGGAGGAGGGCCGTCGCACCAAGGGCGATGGCTATCGCCAGGATGAGGGTGAGCAGGTAGACGTTCACGGGCCCTCTTTCCCCGGCTGACCGGACCTCTCAGTTGGTAGACAAGCGCCGGTCGGATTTTACCACGCGGTGACGCGGGGTCAAGCCGACGGCTTGGGTGTCGGTGCCCTACGTCCGCCGACCGCCCTTGAACGGCGCCCCAGCCCGCCCGTATGATGAAGACCATCGCGCCCCGTCAGCAAGCAGCTTGATTCGTTTCAGCGCGTACTGAGGTTGCGGTTATGGCTACCAAGCAGCAGCTCGCGATCAATGGCGGGACGCCTGTCCGCAGTAGGCCCTTCCCGTCGTGGCCTGTCTGGGACGATCGCGAGGTACAGGCTGTCAGGAAGGTGGTCGAGAGCGGGAACTGGGGCGGCTTCCCGTCGCCCAACGTCAAGGCCTCCGAGTTCGCCCAGGCGTTTGCCTCCTATCATACCGCCCGCTACGGGATCTGCACGTCCAATGGCACCACCGCCCTGGAGGTGGCCCTGAAGGCTGCTGGGGTCGGGCCCGGCGACGAGGTCATTGTTCCGGCCCTCACCTTCATGGCCACGGCGGCTGCCGCCCTCTACCTGGGCGCGGTGCCCGTCTTCGCGGACATCGACCCCGACACGTGGTGCATCGATCCGAATGAGATCGAGAGGGTCCTCTCCAAGAGGACCAAGGCGATCGTCCCTGTCCACCTGGGCTCCCGGATGGCCGACATGGACCGCATCATGGCGATAGCCCGAAGGCACGGTCTGAAGGTCGTCGAAGACTGCGCCCACATGCACGGCGGGTTCTGGCACGGGAAGGGCGCTGGCTCCATCGGCGACCTGGGCTGCTTCAGTTTTCAGTCCAGCAAGCTCATGACTGCGGGCGAGGGTGGCATCATCTTGACCAGCGACGCGGAACTGGAGGAGCGCTGCCAGTCTTACATCAACTGTGGGCGCGTCAGGCCCACCGACAAGCACATCGGACCAAAGGAGGCCCTGGGCTGGAACTACCGCATGACCGAGCTGCAAGCGGCCATTCTGCTCGTCCAGCTAGAGCGGTTAAAGGAGCAGGCGCCCATCCGAGACGAGAACATCCGGTACCTGACGGCCCGGCTCCAAGGTGTCGAAGGCGTTTCCACGCTCAGGCAGGACGACAGGATGACCACCCGCTCGGGCTACGGCGTTTTGGTCAGGTACACGCCCGAGGCCTTCAGAGGCACGCCGCGCGATACCTTCGTCGCAGCGCTCCTGGCTGAAGGAATCCCCTGCCACGGCGGCTTCTACGAACCGGTCTACAGGAGCCCCCTCTTCGGCTGGAGGGACGCGCCCGTGGCCGTTGACTACAGCGAGACGTTCTGTCCCGTGGCCGAGCGGGCCGCCTATCACGAGTGCGTCTGGCTCCCACACCAGCTCTTCCTGGGGACCCGGGAGGACATGGATGACATCGCCGCGGCCGTCGAGAAGGTGGCGAGGGCGTACCGGGGGTGACCCACAGCGGATAGGAAAACGGATAAGCGGATGGCTATCATCCGCTTATCCGCTCCTATGAATCCGCTGTGAGGAAGGACGGCCAGCGAGATGCAAGACTACCGCATCCGCAGCGCCACGGAGACCGACTTGCCCTTCATTCGGGACATGGTGGCCCGCCTGCGACTGGACGGTGAACACCTGCGCGCCGAGCAGTTCATCGTGGTGGAGGAGAGTGAGCGCGCGGTGGCCTTCGGGCGCATCAAGCCCTACCGCCGCACCTTCGAGCTGGGCTGCGTGGCCGTGGTGGAGGACCGGCGCAACCAGGGGCTGGGTGAGCTGGTGGTTCGGGAGCTCATCCGCCGCTTCCCTCAGCGGCGCGTGTACGTCACCACCGACATCCCGGACTACTTCCAGCGGCTCGGCTTCGTGCGCACGAAGGCGCTGCCCCGGGAGTTGAGCGAGAAGATCGGCCGGGTGGAGGGCAAGCTGCGATCGGGCGTGGTGGGAATGGTGTACCGGCGGCCCTGCCCGTCCGGCCAGCCTGTCCGGCAGGCAGGCAGGCGGGCGGGGTAGGCCGGCAGCCAGGAGGAAGGAGTCTATGACGACTGAGTCGGAGCCTGTGCAGGTCATGGTGGCGCTGCCCTTGGGCACGCTGCGACTGCTGGTGGGGAGCATGGTTCTCGCTGTCCTGGTCATGCTCGCCATGCTGGCCTTCGAGATCGTCATCCTCTACCAGGTCTTCGACCTGATAGACCTGGTGGAGAAGATGGTCCCGGCGGGCTAAGGTGGCGAGGGACCGGGAGGCAACATGAGCGTCCGCGCCGTCCTCTTCGATCTGGGGCATACGCTCTGGGACGTCCGCTACAACGAGGCCCTGGCGCCTACTATCTACCGGCGCGTGCACCGGCGGCTCGCGCGGGCCGTGCCGGGGCCTCTCCCCAGCGCCGAGCGCCTCCAGGAGGCCATCACTAAGCACTGGATCGAAGAAGAGGTCGACGTGATGCGGAAGAAGAGGCTGGACCAGCGGCCGGCTGCCGACATCATCGCCGAGGGGCTCGCGACCCTGGGTCTGGAAGCCCCCGAGCACGTCCTCGACCGCATCACCGAAGACATCCTCTCGCCCGACATCTGGGGCCGCTACCTGGAGGTCGACACCCTGGACACCCTTCGAGCCCTCAAGGAACGGGGCATGAAGCTGGGGGTCGTGTCCAACACCTACCAGCGGGGCCAGGTGCTGTCGGAGCAGCTAGCCCAGTCCGGCGCCCGGCCCTACATCGACGTGGCCGTTTTCTCCTCCGAGATGGGCCTGCGCAAACCACACCCATCCCTCTTCCAGACGCCCCTGGCCGAGCTGGGCGTGGCTCCCCAGGACGCCGTCTTCGTGGGCGATAGCCCGGAAGACGACATCCGGGGCGCCCAGGCGGTCGGCATGCGTGCCGTCCTCACGCGCCAGTACCGGCAGGCAACGGTGGAGGACGTCACCCCCGACCGCATCATCTGGCGCCTGCCCGAGGTCATCGAGTACATCGACAGCCTGAACTCCCATCGGGGATAGAGGAACACAACCCCAGTCTCATGGCTCGCCCGTAGCGGCGACCTTCAGGTCGCCACGTGCTTCCCCCACGAGCCGCCACGTGCTTCCCACGCGAGTCGCCACGTGCTTCCCACGCGAGAAGCCCGTGGCGAGCTTCCGCCAGAGGCGGACCCGCCTGCGGCGGGAAAGCTCGCCCCTACGGGGAATCTCCCTCCTCGCCTAGGCGGACTTCCTTGACACCCGTAGGCGATGGGCTATCATAGCCCCTGACTCTGAGGGGGTGGCCAGGCCTGCGGCGGTTTGAGCGGCCAGCCATGCCGCCCATAGCGGAGGGAGTAACCGCGGGAGGATAGCCATGGCCACCGGCCCGACCTACATCGAAGTCCTCGACGAGGGCATGGGGGAGTTCCGCATGCCCGACCCCGACGGCTACCGGGAGTGGGTCCGCGACCACAAGTCGAGGGCCCTGGCCAGCAAGCTCATGACCGCGCAGGAGGCCGTCTCCCGGTTCGTCGAGGACGGGGACTACCTGGCCTACGACTGCAACTACCTCCAGCGCGGCCCCAGCACCCTCATCCGCGAGGTCATCCGTCAGAAGAAGAAAGACCTCTGGGTGGCCGGCAAGTTCACGTGGGTGGCGGTGCACCTCCTCATCGCAGGCGGCTGTGCCAGCAAGGTGGACTGTGGCTTCTTCCTCTTCGGCAAGGCCATCGACCGCTTTGTGCAGGAGAGGCGGGTCCAGATCTTCGAGTACAGCAACGTGGTGATGACCCTGCGTCTCCAGGCCGGCGCCATGGGGGTGCCATTCCTGCCCGTGCGCTCCTTCGGCGGCACCGACGGCTTCCGCTACTCGGGCGCCAAGCTCATCCGCGACCCGTACACGGGGCAGTCCGTGGTCATCGTCCCCGCCCTTAACCCGGACGTGGCCCTCATCCACGTCCAGCAGGCAGACGTGTACGGTAACGCCCGCGTCTTCGGCACCGGCATCGCCCACCAGGAGACGGCCATGGCCTCCAGGAAGGTCATTGTCTCCGCCGAGGAGATCGTCGACTCAGAGGAGATTCGGCGCGATCCGGGCCGTACCTCCATCCCGTACTACTGTGTGGACGCCGTGGTGCAGGCGCCCTTCGGAGCCTACCCGGGGGAGTGCGCCGGCTGGTACGCCTCGGACCCCGCCGGCGTCATCGAAGTGGTCGTGGCGACGCTGACGGACAACCTCGATGCCTACCTGGAGAAGTACGTGCACAGCGTGGCGAACGACCAGGAGATGCTGGAGAAGCACGTCGGGGTGGCTAAGCTCCTCGAGATGCAGCGCCGGGTCGCCAGCAAGGAGGGCTACCGGCCATGACCAGAGCCACATCTTTCAACGAGCGGGAGATGCAGACCTGCACCGTCGCCCGCATGATCGAGGACGGCAAGACCTACTGGGTGGCCGGAGCCGGCAGCCCCCTCTACGCCATCCTCATGGGCAAGAAGATGTACGCCCCCAACGCCCAGTACATCACCGAGGACGGCGTCATTGCTCCCGAGCCTTTGCTCCCCTTCGACCCGATCATGAGCATGGTCTCGGCCCGGGCCGGATACCGCGCCCTGGGCTGGGCCACCATGAACGCGGCCGGCAACCACGCCCAGGTCGGCCTCATGGACTGCGGCATCCTCAATGCCCTCCAGATCGACCAGTACGGGAACATCAACTCGACGGCTATCGGCACCTACGGCGAGAGGATCCGGCGCTTTGGCGGGCCCGGCGGCGCCGACTCCATCGCCTCCCTTTGCTGGCGGACCATCGTCATAACGGACCAGGAGAAGAGGAAGTTCGTGGAGCGGGTAGACTTCATCTCCTCGCCCGGCTACCTGGACGGGACGCCGGGAGCGCGGGAGAGGGCCGGTCTGCCCCGGGATACCGGGCCCTGGCGTGTGGTCACCCCCTGGGCCGTGTACGACTACAATGAGGAGCGTCGTCTGCGCCTCATCGCCATCGCCCCCTGGGTGACGGTGGACGAGGTGCTGGCCGAGTGCCAGCACAAGCCCGTGGTGGCCGACAAGGTGGAGACCCTGGAGGTGCCCACGGACGAGGAGCTGGACATGCTGCGCAGCCAGCTAGACGTGGCCGGCCAGATGAGCGGTATCGAGCGCAGCGGCTGGATCATCTGGGACGGGGAGAAGTACGCGCGCCAGACCGAGTCGTAGGGGCGGAGCTTCCCCGCCAAAGGCGGCCAGACGGCCGCCCGTCCGGGCGGGTCCGCCTCCGGCGGAAGCTCCGCCCTGGGCCGACCTAAAGGTTGGCCCCTACGAGGCCCCGGACGGGGAAAAGTACGCGCGCCAGACCGAGTAGGGGCCCCTGGGTGACGGTGGACGAAGTGCTGGCCGAGTGCCAGCACAAGCCCGTGGTGGCCGACAAGGTGGAGACCCTGGAGGTCCCCACGGACGAGGAGTTGGACATGCTGCGCAGCCAGCTAGACGTGGCCGGCCAGATGAGCGGCATCGAGCGCAGCGGCTGGATCGTCTGGGACGGGGAGCGGTACGTGCGGAGCGAAGGGTAGGGGAATCTTCACCGTGCCCACACACCTGAAGGAAGGGGATCCTGCCCCCGGCTTCGAGCTGGAGTCCGATAACGCCGGCACCTTCCGGCTGGAGGACCTGCGCGGCAAGTACGTCGTCCTCTACTTCTACCCCAGGGACGATACCCCCGGCTGCACGGCCGAGGCCTGTAGCTTCCGCGACAGCAACAGCGAGCTCAAGGCCGAGGGCGCGGTGGTCCTGGGCGTCAGCACAGACTCCCTCCGCTCGCACGAGAAGTTCCGCCAGAAGCACCGCCTGCCCTTTCCCCTGCTATCGGACCCGGACCACCGCGTGGCGGAGGCCTACGGCGTCTACGGCCCCAAGAAGTTCATGGGGCGCGAGTTCATGGGCGTGCAGCGGGCCACGTTCATCATCGGCCCCGATGGGCGGCTGGCCAGGGTCTGGCCAAACGTGAAGCCCGCCGGCCACGCCGAGGAAGTGCTGGCGTGGCTGCGCTCGCAGCACAGAAGCTAATGGGAGGGTGGAGACATGACCATCGTTAGCAAGGCCTTTTTCCCGGTCGCTATTCTGGCCCTAGCTCTTCTGGCCGGGGCCGGCGGCGCGGCTGCCCAGCCTGAGCAGGCAACGCCGGAGATATTCCCGCCGCCGGAGCCCCTGCGCATAGTGGACCTCGCCGTCGCATGCAACAACGTGGCGCTCACCTACCCGGACGGGACGCCGGTAGGCGTGGTCGTGGGCTCCATCAACCCGCAGGGGGCTCTGTACGCTATCTGGCGGCTCAACGCGAGCCCGCCGACGCCGGGGGCCGGCCCGACGTTCGAGGGCTTCGCGCCCGCCGCTCCCCAGGCCAGCGACCTGCAAGGGGTGAACTTCCTGGAGGCCGTCTTCCTCTGTGTGAGCGTGCCCTCCATCATCACCATGCCCGCCGTGCAGCCGTGGCCTTACCCCATCCCCTTGCCCCAGTCCACGCCGGGCGCAGAATCACAGTAGGGGCAAGCCGGGGGACTTCTGCCTTCGAAAGGGTTGGGCCCGGCCATCGGCCGGGCCCCGAGGCGTTCCAGCGGGGAGAGCCAGACCTGGCCCTCAGGCCGGGGCTGGCTTCACTACAGGGAGCCGGAGGCGAGCTGCACTGCCTCTGAGATCTTAGCCAGCAAAGCCTTGGAGTCGATCTGCTTGAAGAGGTAGTCGGTGGCGCCGGCCTCGCGGGCCTCGCGCCATTCCTCCCGGCTCAGGTAAGAGGTGAGGATTACCACGGCGCAGCCGTAGCCATTACTTGTCAGGCGACGGCAGAGATCCAGGCCGCCGCCGTCATCGCGCTTCACGTCCAGCAGGACCACGTCAGGGTGGCGTTCGGCTAGCCAGCGTGCAGCCTCCTCAGCGCAGCCGGTCGCGCCCACCACCTCGACGGTCTCACAGCGCGCCAGCGAGGCCACGAGCTCGCGCCGAACGCGCTCATGGTCATCGACAATCATTACTCGGATCTTGCCCGCCAAACTCCAATCCTTTCCAGCCACCAGAGAGCAAAGACACCTACGTTCTCAAACAGTATCTCCGAGTGGTTGGGGCGAGCATAAGCGCCATTAAGACCCGCCTGCGGTGTAAGAGAGGCCCGAAAAGCGGGGGCCGAACGGACTGGAAGCCTTACCCATTCGGTCAGTGCCGCCGCTCCGCATGCCAGCGGGTGGCGCACGACGCCCATGGGTGGGGGACCTACGCCTCCTTCTCCGCCTGGTTCCTCCCCAGACCCTTGCGGGCGATGAAGGCGGCGGCCTCGGCTCGACGGCGCAGATTTAGCTTGCTGAGGATGCTGCTGACGTAGTTCTTGACCGTCTTATCGCTCAGGAAGATCTCCTCGGCGATCTCCTTGTTAGTCTTGCCCTCGGCGATGAGGAGGAGGATCTTCTGCTCCTGGTCCGAAAGGCTGGCCAGGCTGTCGTCGGGCCGGCGGCCGCCCAGGCTGCGCACCCGCTCCAGCACTTTCTGGGTGACGGCGGGGTCCAGCAGGGAGCCGCCCTGAGCCACCGCCTCGATGGCCTCCGCCAGGGCGTGGCCCCGGGTCTGCTTGAGGAGGTAGCCCGCCGCGCCGGCCAGGATAGAGGCGAAGACCGCCTCGTCGTCGGCGTAGGAGGTGAGCATGATGACCTTGATAGCCGGGTTCTCCTGCCGGATCTCGCGACAGGCCTCCACACCGCTGCCGTCGGGCAGCCGCACGTCCATGATGACCACGTCTGGACGCAGCCGGGACGCCTCTTCAACGGCTGTGCCGACGGTGCCGGCCTCTCCCACCACGTTGATGCCCTCGCGGCGGTTCAGGATGGAGCGCAGGCCCTCCCGTACCACTTCATGGTCGTCCACGATGAGCACCCGCAGAGGCTTCTCCATCATTCTTGTCCCTCCCTATCCCCTATGGGGACCTCCACCACCACAGACGTACCCTTACCCGGCGCGCTCTCCAGGGAAAGGTGTCCGCCCAGGCTCTGGGCCCGCTCCGCCATGTTACGCAGGCCCCGATGGCCGTGCTCGGTGCCCCGTCCCGGCGCGAAACCGACCCCGTTGTCGGAGATAGCGAGGCGCAGAACGCCGTTCCGTGTCGTCAGGCGAGCCTCCACCGTCGAGGCGCGGGCGTGCTTCTGCACGTTGGCCAGGGCCTCCTGTGCTATGTGGAAGAGGTTGGTGACCTGGTCTTCTGTCAGCACTGGGCTCAGGTCTCGACCGCCGTCCACCACCAGGTTGGCGTCAACGAGGCTGTTCACCCGCAGCTCCCGGACGAGGGCGGACAGGGCGTCTGTGAGGTTGGTCGACTCGAGGGCGCGAGGGCGCAGGTCAAAGATGTAGTTGCGGATGTCCTTGATGACCTGGTTGAGGTCGTTGATGGCCTTTTCCAGCCGCGCCCGAACGTCCTGGGGCTGGTTGAACACCTCCTCGGAGCATTCCTCCAGGTTCAGGCCCACGGCGTAGATGGACTGAATGACACCGTCATGGAGGTCCATGCCGATGCGCTGGCGCTCCTCAAGCACCGCCAGGGACTGCACCTGTTCATAGAGGCGGGCATTCTCGACGGCGATGGCTGCCAGGTTGGCGAAGGCCTGGAGCAGTTTCGCATCATGCTCCGAGAAGTGGGTGGGGGTCCGGTTGGCCACGTGGAGGACGCCCAGGAGCTTGCCCTTGGCAGCGAAGCGGGCAGCGATGAAGGACACCAGATGCTCCTCCAGGATCTCAGGGATGGGCGGCGTCGTGCGGCGAGGGTCGGTCAGGTAATCCTCGATGATGACGGGTCCTTCCTCTGCGACGGGGGGCTCAGGCATGGTCTGCGTGACGGCGATGCGCAGATTGCGCAGGGCCTCAGAGCGGAGGCCCACGGAAGCTGCTAGGATCAGCTCGTCCCGGCTCGGCGAGAGCAGGGTGAGCATGGCGACGTCGGTCCTGAGCAGCTCCTGGGCCCGCTGCACCACCGTCTCTAGGAGGGCATGCAGGTCGAGGCTGGCGGCCACCTGTTCGCCTACCTCGAAGAGGCTTCTCCACTCCTGGGCGCGCCGCCGCTCCTCTTCGTAGAGGCGGGCGTTCTCGATGGCCACCGCTGCCTGCGCAGCGAAGAGGGTAACGGCGTCCTGGTCCTCCTGGGTGAACTCGGCGCCGCCCTCCTTGTCCGTCAGGTAGAGGTCGCCGATGGTGCGCCCTTTGTAGACGATGGGAAGCCCCAGGAGGCTGTGCATCACCGGGTGGTGCGGAGGAAAACCGACGGACTGGGGATGGGCGCTGATATCGGCCAGGCGCAGTGCCTTGCCCTCCCGCATGATGAGGCCCAGGACCCCCTTGCCCTCGGGAGGGTGCCCGATACGCTTTCGCTCCCTGGCGCTGATGCCGGAGGTGATGAACTCCTGGATGCGTCCCTGCTCGTCCAGGACGCCCAGGGCTCCATAGCGTGCCTGCACCACCTGCCGGCTAAGGTCCACCACCTTCTGCAAGACGGCTTCTAGCGACAGCTCAGAGGTAAGGCTGAGGCTGGCCTCGTTGAGGGCCGCCAATTGCCCGGTGCGCCGGCGCGCCGCCCGGTAGAGATGGCTGTTCTCGATGGCCACGCCTATTTGGGCGCCCATGGAAGCCAGCCACTGTTGCTCCGTCTCACCCAGCTCACGCTGGCGATCGGAGGCTATAGCCATCATGCCCACGGGCTTACCCTTGGTCTTGAGGGGCACAATGGCGAAGTGCGCCAGCCCGCTGTCGCGCGCCGCCTCTGCTACTGCCTTGGCGGCATCCTGGGGTGTGCGCAGCACCACGCTGTCGGCCACCTCCTCGATGGTGCCGCCGCCCAGACCGAGGAGCGCCTCGTGGCCCTCTCCTCGCGCACCGCAGGCGATCATGCGCCCGGAGTCCTCATCCAGCACGAAGACGACGCCGGCCCTGCTATCGGTGACCTCAAGCACCTTCTCCAGTGTGCGTCCCACCATGTCCTCCAGCTCCAGGGATTGCCCCAGGGCGTCACCGACAGCGTTCAGGGCAAAGAGCTGGCGATTTCGCTGGACCAGGTGCACCTCGACAGCCTCTATGATCTGAAAGATGAACCTGAAGAAGAAGGTGACGCCCAGGAGGGTGATGGCAGCCGCCACCGGAACGGCCACCCAGGGCGCAGTGAGGGGTTCCACGACGACTAGCATGACCGTTTCCAGGGTCAGCAGAAGGGCCGTCGCGACGACGATAGTGATCCAGCGCAGACGAGCGGAGAGAGCTTGCACCTTGCTTCCTTATCGCAAGCGTAGGTTCGCGATGTCATTATACACCAGCAGCCCTATCCGAAGCCCTGCGTGCCATCGGGCCCTTGGGCCGAATGGCCCTGCCAGTTCGGTACGGACGGCTCTTATCGCTGGTGAGAGTTGTCACTAGAGTCAAGCGCGGCGGTGGCGGGGGAGCCAGGGCGCCTGAGAAGCCCCTGGAGGCTTGCTTTGACCGGGAAGGAGCCCGTCGCAGGCCGGCCCTCGCAAGCGCATGCGGCGGATGACGAGCCTGGACGCGTCCTCATCGTCGCGGACGAGGATCGCGTCAGGCAAGTTTTTTCGATAGGTGGTGCAATCGGGGGTGGCGCCGGTCCTCCTGGTGAGGCCTTCGGGCGCTGCACTCGAATAGAGGTGTCTCCCTCCCTCCGCGGGTCGGGGCGCCCTCGCGGGTTACCGTACCGCCGCTGGCCCCGAGGACGCCCCGGCCACAAAAACTAACGGAGGTTCAGCAAGGCGGCGAGAACGACAGCAAGAGTGACAGAGGAGGTATCGACGGGCTGCTACTAGGTTGAACCCCCTCCGGCCTTGCTGGCGGCAGGGCCGTGATGGGGTCCGACTGTCAAACTGGTCTCCCTCCCTCCGCTGGTCGGGGTGCCTTCGTGGGCTGAGCCGCCGCTGGCTCCGAGGACGCCCCGACCACTTTTTGTTGCGTTGCTTACCCCGGCGCCAAGGCCAGCCAGGATGACATGACCGCGGACTCGAGCCGCGGTCATCGGTTCACCCCGTTCGGACCCCGTCTGCCTCCCGCAGAGTGTGCCCTAAACCCGCGCTGAGCAGCTCCACAGACCGTGAGTCGCGCAGGCGGCGGCTAGTAGCCCCGGTAGCGGTTGGCGATGGGCAGGCGGCGGTCGCGGCCGAAGGCGCGAGGGGTGATCTTGACGCCGGGAGGCGCCTGGCGCCGCTTGTACTCGTTGCGGTCCACCATGGTCATCACCCGCCGCACCGTCGCCTCGTCGAAGCCCTGGGCGACGATCTCCTCCAGGCTCCTGTCCTCCTCCACGTAGGCCAGCAGGATGGGGTCCAGGACCTCGTAGGGGGGCAGGCTGTCCACATCCAACTGGTCGGGGCGCAGCTCAGCGGAGGGCGGCTTGTCGATGACGCTCTGGGGGATGACGGGGGCGCCGCCGCCCGCCTCTGGCGGGTTACGGTAGCGGGCCAGCTCGTAGACCAGGGTCTTGGGCACGTCCTTGAGGACGGCAAAGCCGCCCGCCATGTCGCCGTAGAGAGTGGAGTAGCCGGTGGCCATCTCGCTCTTGTTGCCGGTGGTGAGCACCAGCCAGCCGGACTTGTTGGAGAGGGCCATAAGGATGTTTCCCCGGATGCGGGCCTGAAGGTTCTCCTCTGCCACGCCTGCCTCAGTGTCGGCGAAAGCCTCCGCCAGCGTCTGGAGCGAGGCGGTGAAAGCCTCCTCTATAGGAATCGATAGGAGGCGCAGGCCCAGGTTCCTGGCCAGGGCGGCGGCGTCGGTGCGGCTCCCCTCCGAGGAGTAGCGCGAGGGCATGGAGACGCCGACCACGTTCTCGATGCCGAGGGCATCGGCAGCGATCACCGCCACCAGGCTGGAGTCGATCCCGCCGGAGAGTCCCACCAGCACCTTCTCGAAGCCGTTCTTGCGCACGTAGTCCCGCGTCCCCAGCACGAGGGCGGCGTACACCTCCGCCAGTGGGTCTAGCGGCGCATTCTCTGAGGGCGACAGAGGTGGCCTCTCACCCGGCGCACGCTCCTGGGACACTTCGATGATGGGTGACAGGCCCGATGCCCCCGCCGCCAGCTTGTCCTTACGTCGCCGCGGGTCGTGGAGGCGGGTCTCGCGCACCTCCTCCAGGTTCAGGTCGCAGACCAGCAGCTCCTCCTCAAACTGGCGGCAGCGGGCCAGCAGGTCGCCCCGGGGGTTGAACACCATGCTGCCGCCGTCGAACACCAACTCGTCCTGGCCGCCTACTGGGTTCAGGTAGCAGAGGAAGACAGCGTTGTCGCTGGCCCGAGTGGAGAGCATGCGCTCTCGGAACTGGCGCTTGCCCGCGTGGAAGGGGGAGGCAGTGATGGTGATGATGACCTCGGCGCCGCCGAAGGCCTCGCTGCGGGCGGGGTCACCCGGGTACCAGATGTCTTCGCTGATCGTGAGGCCGACGTTAGCGCCGGCCACCCGGAACACCGGCGCTTCACTGCCGACCTGGAAATAGCGGTTCTCATCGAAGACGCCGTAGTTGGGGAGGTACTGCTTGCGGTAAACGCCGGCCAGGCGGCCATCGTGGACGACGGCGGCGGCGTTATAGATGTCGTCATCCTGGTCCACGAAGCCTACGACCAGGGTGAGGCCGCTGCTGGCTGCCGTGACCTTCTCCAGGGCGCGCAGGTTGTCGTCGATGAACCGCCGTCTTAGGAGAAGGTCCTCCGGCGGGTAGCCCGTGATCGCCAGCTCGGGGAAGCACAGCAGGTCCACCCCCAGCTCGCGGCCACGCTCTGCGTGCTCCAGGATCTTGGCCACGTTGCCTTCGAGGTCACCCACGGTGGGGTTGATCTGTGCCAGACCGACCCGCAGGACGCGCACCAGATTCTCTCCTCTTGTGTACCTTCTTGGCGCCATTATCGGTTCCCCTTGAAGGGCGGGTCAAGGATGGAAGAGATCGGGCCTTGGAGGCGAGATCGCAGGCTTCCCCCCAGAGCGAGGGGCGGGTTAGACTAGAGTGTCATGTCGTCTCGCTATCTGGCCGCCCTGGTGGCTCTGGGCAGCGTCTGGGGGGCCAGCTTCCTTTTCATCAAGGTGGTCGTCGATGAGACGGCGCCTATTGAGCTCGCCACCGGCCGTGCTTTCTTTGGGGCGGTGGCCCTGGCGCCTATCGTCTGGCGGCGCGGCCTCCGACTGAGCGGCCGGCCCTGGGTGCTGAGGGACCTGCTGGTGCTGGCGGTCTTCTCCACCGCCATCCCCTTCCCTCTCATCTCCTGGGCTGAGCTGCACATCGATACCGGCATCGCCTCGGTCCTCAACTCCACCATGCCGCTCTGGACCGCCATCTTCGCCAGCCTCTTCCTGGTCGACGAGCACCTGACGCCGTTGACAGTCCTGGGCCTGCTGGTGGGGTTCGGAGGGGTCATCGTTCTTAGTGGGGGCGATCTCGCCAGCTTTCGACAGGCCGGTCTTTTGGGCCACCTGGCTGTGGTGGGCGCTGCCGCCTGCTATGGCGTGGGCGCCGTCTTCGCCCGTGCCCGGCTCCAGGCCGAGGACCGCGTAACCCTCGCGGCCATGCAGCTAGCCATAGTCGTTCTTCTTCTGGCGCCTCTCTCGCTGGCCGTCGAGGGTGCCCCCGCGCTGAACCTCTCGGCTAAGGCATGGCTGGCGTGGCTCACGCTGGGCGTCGTCAACACCGGCCTGGCTAACGTGGTCTATTACTGGCTCATCCAGCGCGTGGGCAGCGTCCGTAGCTCCCTGGTGACTTACATCATCCCCACTGTGGGCCTGCTACTGGGCGCCACCGTCTTGGGCGAGGAGCTGGGGCTCAGCGCTTTGTTGGGTGCCGCCCTCATCGTGGTGGGTGTGGCGATAGTAGCCAGCGGCTTCCGCCTCGGCCTCTTGAGGCGCACCCTACCCCAGGTCGCCGAGGTGCCACTTGAGGCTGGCGGCGGCAAGTAGCGATGGTGTAACGCAGCTTCTAAGTGGAATCCCTCATATCCGCTGGCGTGATCCCCTAAATTCGTATTGACAAGGGCCTCCCATAGCTGCTAATATAGCTGCTGAGGCCACAAGGCCCCATGAGTGCACAATCCGAAAGGAGGGTGCTATCATGGTAGACCGCATACGTTGGGGGGTATGGCAGGTCGACATGTAGGGCCCTGTCGGGACCCGGCAGGGCACCCCAGCGCGGCGGGCCCCACAGGCAATTGATACAGAGTGGGCGCCTGTAAGAGGGAATGAGACCGGCTGTATCAGGGATTTATCCCTGCGGTGGGGTTTCGTGAGCCGCGAATCGATAACCAAATAGTGACCAGAAGAGACTGCGTCCACACGGACGCAGTCTTTTTTGTTATATTCTGAGCGCTGAGAGGTCGGCTATGCCTCAGGCTCGCTCCCGCCGAAGTAACCTCTGGCTCGCGGAGACCCTCTGGAAGCTGGGTGCCATCCAGTTTGGCGACTTCAGCTTTGGCCGCACCGTCGTCCACTCGCCCGTCTACGTCAACCTGCGCCTCCTCATCAGCAACCCCACCGCCCTCTGGCGGGCGGCACAGGTCATCCTGGACGAAATCGTAGCTCTTCAGAGCATGCGAGAGCCCCGCGTAGCCCGGTTTGACCTGGTGGCGGGCGTGCCTTTCGGCGGCCTCCACCTGGCTACCGCCTACTCTCTTACTGCCAAGGTGCCCATGATCTACCTCCACCCCCGAGAGGATGGGGCCGGAAACGACATCGAGGGCCTCTACAGCCCCAACCAGACTGCGTTAATTATTGACGACCTTATCACCGGCGGCCGGAGCATCCTGGAGACCGCCCTCTCCCTGGAGGAGGCGGGCATCCGCGTCCGCGACGCGGTGGTTCTCATGGATCGCCAGCAGGGCGGCCGCGAGCGCCTGCGGCAGTTCGGCATCAACCTCGTCTCCATCCTTACCCTGGAGGTAGCCCTCAACTACCTGATGTCGAGTGGCAAGATCTCCGAGGAATGGTATCGCCGCTCCATGGAGTACCTGAAGGCCAACCGTCCCTCCTAGCATATCGCCCCCTCGCTGTCCAACCTTCTTCCCTGCCGACCTCGCTCAGATACACCTGGACCGCTCCTGTCTGCGCAGCCGGTATCGGCGCGCTGGTCGTCACCCTCGGTGTACCGGTCGAGCAGCACGGTTGGACTCACTCCCGATCCAGTGCTACACTCTCGCCGACGGCCAAGCCGGAGAGTTGGGGAGGTGCGAACTTGCGATTAGACGGTCGTCTGTCCGGGCGATTCTCGTTGCGCTACCTGGCGGCCCTGCTGATGCTCCTGACTGCAAGCCTCCTTATAGCCTGCGGAGGAGGCGGCAAGGAAGAAGAGGCAGTGAAGGACAAGGCCCCAGAGGCCGCGGCCACCGCGGCCGCCACCCCGGAGGAAGGGGCGGCAGACGTAGCCATAGCGCCTGCCGAAGCCTTTGCTGAACTTGAGAGCTACCGCGTGAAGATGAGTCTCACCATGGAGGGTACCACTGCCGAAGCGCCGGGGACTCTGGCGCTGGACCTCGAAGGGGCCTTTGTGGCGCCGGATCGCAGTCAGATCCACGCCAGCGCCCGCCTCGACGATCTCGAACTCGAAGAGGAGTCCATCACCATCGGCGAGCAGACCTGGGTGAAGACCGGTGACAACTGGGTGGAGGGAGAGCCCGAGTTCCAACTCGGTGACTTCTCGCCCGGCTCTTTGCTGGAGGAACTGGGGCCGGAGCAGTTGCGTCTCCTGAAGCCCAGCAATGAGACCGTCAACGGCGTCGATAGCCTCCGCTACGACATCGACCAGGCGGATGTCGAGACCCTGCGTAGCCTCGGCGCCCTCCTTGGCCAGGGCGGAGGCCTGGAGAATCTGCCGGCAGAGTTCAACGTCGGCCTCTGGCTGGCCGAAGACGGCGGTTGGCCCGTGCGCGTCACCATGACGGCCCGAGGCGTCATGGACAGCGGCGACGAGATGAGCATAGACTTCTCGATGGACGTCACCGATGTCAACGACCCCGACATCAAGATCGAGCCGCCGTCGGCCTAGGTGGAAGGGGCGGCAGCGAGGCAGAGCCAAGAGGGAGAGGGCGAAAGCCCTCTCCCTTGCTTTCGGGTTTCAGCGCGACGGGGCTAGAGCAGGCGACGGATGGCCTTGCGGCCGGGGCGCGGGTCGTAGTTGGACTTGAACTGGTTCAGGGTGTCCCGCTCGATGAGATACTTGCCGGCGAAGAGCACGGCGGGAACCTTCTTCTGCTTGATGAGGCGGCGAAGGCTCTGGGGATGGATGCCGAGGACCCGGGCGGCCTCGACCAGGTCAAGGTAGTTCTCGAATGGAGTAGTGATCATCCCTCTATGATCCTGGTAAGCGGCTAAGACAAATGAATAATACCACCCGTGTCAAGCAAAGGGAAGAAGGACCTCGTCTACGTCGAGCGCTCTGCCCGCACCAGGTTGAAGACCCTCCGCGCGCCGTGCGTGACGAGGGACACGCCGCCCCCCGACTCGCTCTGGGCGCCAAGGAACCATAGGCCTCGGAAGGGCGTGCGGTGGGGCGCCCCACTCTTGCCCATCACCGGGCACATGCCGCCGAACGAATGGTGGTCCACCATGTAGGTGAGCTCGCCGAAGTCCACCGGCGTCAGGGAAACGATCACCTGCGCGTGCTCCCTGAGGCCGGGGATGATCTTCTCGGCCTCGTGGAGCAGCTTGTCGGTCATTTCCTGGCGTCGTGCCTGCCAGCCGCCCTCCAGCTTGTTGGGGGCGATGGTGTAGACGGTAATCGCGTGCTGTCCCTCGGGCGCCATGCTGGGCGAGTGGAACGAAGGTATGTAGATCAGGAATCCGTCCTTGCCCTCGTGGTAGTCCGAATGCCGCGTGCGCGCTACCCCACCCTCGACGTCGTAGGTGCCGTAGTAGTAGTTCAGGGCGACGTCCTGGTAGGGGCTGGGGTCCATGTCCACGCCCAGGTGCACCATGAACACTGACTCCATCAGCGGCATGTCGTCCACCTTGGCTGTGAGGTCGGCCGGCAGCGCCTCCCGGCCAACGAGCTTGAAAAAGCATTCTTTGGCGCCGCCGCTGACCAGCACCAGGTCCGCCTCCCGGCGCTCGCCGTCGGCCAGTTCAACGCCTCGCACTCGGTCGCCTTCGAGCAGAACTCGGCGCACGGGTCGGTTGGTGTGGAGGCGCCCTCCGTTCTCGCGGATGACGCTGGCCACGGCCTCGACCAGGTTGCCGCAGCCGCCCACTACATACTGAAAGGTCACGCGCGGCCCGGCCGACGACACCTTCGCCGGCAGACGGTTGTCGTAGGCGGTCTCCTGATTGAGAGCGGGAATACCCAACCCGCTGAATTCCGACGGGCAGACCACCAAGTCGGCCAGTATGCCCAGGAAGAACGCCTTCAGCTTGGGATCGCTGAAGAAGTGATCCATTACCTGCTGCGCGCTCCACGTTTGGTATTCCTGGACGCGACGGAACAGAAGCGCCATCCGTAGCTTGAGGGGCAGGGCACGTAGCGGGCTTGCCCCCTCGGCCTGCCGGGCGAGGGTCATCAGGTCCAGTATGGTGTTGTAGAACCGATAGTAGCGGTCGAGTCCGTCAGCTTCATGCGGGAAGATTTCCTTGAGCCTTTCCCGCCGCCAGTATGGCCCAAGGTATTCCGCTGGACGGAACACCCGATAGTCTGGAAAAGCGATGCCCCGATCACCGCGCACCAACTGCACCCGGTCGGCGCAGCCCAACTCAGCGAGGACCTGCCCTGCCGGTTCCCCCGGCGCAAAGCCTTCCACCATCAGCGGTCCCAAGTCCCAGGCAAATCCTTCCTTCCGCAGCGTCGCGGTGACGCCGCCGATGTGGTCCGCCTGTTCAAACACGTCCACCTCACAACCATCACGGGCAAGATAGGCCGCCGTCGTCAGGCCAGCCATTCCGGACCCAACAATGATCGCTCTAGTCACGGCTCACCTCCTTGCAGAGAGCAGGGGCAGGTGAAAAACCCTTGCACAGTGTACAGTCGCCCATCCTCCCCTTCAATGGGTTCCTCCGCGCCGATCAGAGCGACTGGTTCCTGCTGGTGGCGGAGACCGTGGAGGCCGAGTCCCTCACGCGTGCGCCCTGTCGAAGAACAGACCGCCGATGGTATAATCTGCCGACTCCAGAGCCCGGCAGGCCCATGCTATCTACTCTCATCCGCGGCGCTCAACAGCTAGGCGTCGAGCTGGACGCCCACCAGTTGGACCTCTTCGAGCGCTATTACCGCCTCCTGAAATCGGCCAGCTCCCGCACCAATCTCACCTCCGTGACCGGCTACGAGGCCGTGCAGCAGCGCCACTTCCTGGAGTCGCTGGCCCTCTTGCCCGCCCTCCGCCAGGTCGAGCTCATGGCCCCGGGCAGGCAGGAGCGCGTGCTGGACCTGGGCGCCGGCGCCGGTCTGCCCGGTCTGCCCTTGAAGATCGCGGTGCCGGGCCTCAGCCTGACGCTCCTGGAGGCGACGGCCCGCAAGGCGGCCTTCCTCCGGGAGGTGGTGAGTGAGCTGGCGCTGGAGCAGGTGGAGGTGCTGTCGGGCCGGGCTGAAGAGGTGGCGAGGCAGGCCAACCAGCGGCAGGCCTACGAGCTGGTGGTGGCGCGGGCGGTGGCGCCGCTGCCTACCCTCCTGGAGCTGGCGCTCCCCTTTCTCCGCATTGGTGGGGTGCTGGCGGCGCCCAAAGGCAGCCGCGCCCCGCAGGAAGTGACCCGGTCTGAAGGGGCGCTGGGCCTTCTGGGTGGCAAGCTGCTCTCAGTGGCGCCCCTGGCTGTTCCCGGCGCCCCACGGCGGTCCTGGCTAGTCCTGGTGCGTAAGGTGGCACTCACGCCGGAGGCCTATCCCCGCCGGCCCGGTATCCCTGCTAAGCGACCGCTCTAGGCGGATTGGGGGGCATGGCTAGACAAGCGTGTTAAAATTCTTCCAGCCGTGTGCCGGGTGGCTGGCTGCCAGGCATGGAAGTAAGCGGCGCTCGGCGAGAAAGGGGGGCAGCATGGACTTCGAGATCCTAGTCGGTAGGCTCCTGCGTTTGGCCCGGCTCGATACCACTGTCTTCGATGAGGTCCGGATGGATCCGGCGGCCACGGCCTCCTCGTTTGTTGTGGCCGCTGCCGCGGCCTTCGCCGCCGGCCTCGGTGGCTGGCTCTGGTGGGTACAGAAGTTCGACTTCGACGGGGGCAGGGTGCTCGTGCAGTCCGTCATCCTGGGGAGCCTTTTCGCCATCGGGCTTTGGATAGTATGGCTCTTTGTGACCTACGTGCTGCTCACTCAAGTCTTCCGGGAGCGGGCAGACCTCCAGCAGCTTATCAGGACTATGGGCATGGCGGCGGCGCCCCTGGGTCTCTCGCTCCTTCTTCTGATCCCGGGCATCAACTTTGGGCTGGGACTGACATCCATAGCATTGTTCTTCGGCCTGACCACCATCGCCATCCAGTCGGTGACCACAGCCGAGCCGGCCAAGGTGCTCTTGGCCAACGCTGCTGGCTTCGCGGTCTGGGCCGTCGTCCTCGCCCTGCTGGTGGACGCGGGCAGCAGGACCTATCTGGCGCCGGGCATCTTCGTCAGCTACGCCTTCTGAGCCGGAACCTCCGCCGGGCGGGGCTCCGATACGGACAAGGTGTCGTTCCATGGTTCGACAGGCTCACCATGAGCGGGCAAGTCCCGCTCATCCTGAGCTTGTCGAAGGACGAGCCTGTCGAAGGACGAGCCTGTCGAAGGACGAGCCTGTCGAAGGACGAGCCCCGTCGAAGCATGACATCAACCGCCATCAGACCGTGGCGGATCTCAAGCCAGGCCGAGGCCTGGCCTTCTGGGTTCTACCCCACGGCGCCCGAAGCCCGCAGGCCCTCGATCTGCTCCCGCGTGTAGCCCAGGGAGACGAGCACCTCGTCTGTGTGCTGGCCGGGACGCGGTGCTGTCGTTCGCACCCGCCCCGGCGTCTCCGACAGCTTGGGTCCGATGCCCACCTGCCGCACTGGGCCCAATCGGGGGTGTTCGACCTCGACCACCATGTGCCGCGCCCGGTTGTGAGGGTCGGCGGCGGCCTCCTCCAGGCTGTAGACGGGGGCGACACAGATGTCGGACTGCTTCAGGTATTCGAACCACTCATCGCGGGTGCGGGTGCGAAACTGCTCCCGGAAGTAGGAGAACACCTCCTCCCGCTTCGAGGCGTCGTACTGATAGGGGATGAAGTCCTCGCGGCCCAGGGCCCGGCAGAGGTTGGCGTAGAAGTGGGGCTCCAGGCTACCGAGGCTGATCCAGCCACCGTCCTTGGTCTGGTAGACGTTGTAGTTGGGCGCGGCGCCGTTGAGTAGGTGCTCGCCGGGGCGGACGACGGTGCCGTTGTAGAAGTACAGGGTGAAGGCCATCGCCAGGAGGTACATGACGCCGTCGCTCATGGCGATGTCCACGTACTGGCCCCGGCCTGTCTTCTCGCGCGCCAGGAGGGCAGCCAGGATAGCGAAGGCGGCATGGAGGCCGCCGCCGGCGAAGTCGGCGATGACGTTGAGGGGGATGGCCGGTGGCTGACCGGGCCAGCCGATGGCGCCCAGCGCACCGCCAATCGAGATGTAGTTGATGTCGTGGCCCACCATGCCGGCGTAGGGACCGTCCTGCCCGTAGCCGGAGAGTGAGCAGTAGACGAGGCGGGGGTTCAGGGGCCGTAGCGTCTCGTAGTCCACGCCCAGGCGCTTCACGACGCCGGGGCGGAAGCCCTCCAGCACCACGTCCGCCGACTCCGCCAGGCGGTAGAAGACCTGCCTCGCCTCCTCTTTTCGCAGGTTGAGGACGATGCTGCGCTTGTTGCGGGCGAGGGCGTTGTGGGCCAGGGCGCGCTCCGCCTCCTCCTCGCCCTCGGCGCGCAGGTGACTGGCGGCGACGCTGTGCAGCGCCTCCGGCGGCGCCTCCACCAGCAGCACGTCGGCGCCCATGTCCCCGAGGAGCATGGAGCAGTAGGGGCCGGGCGCCAGTCGCGACAGGTCCAGGACGCGAATTCCCTCCAACGGCATCATGGTGGTTCCTCCCTGACTAGGAACTAGGAGCTAGGAACTAGGAGCTGGGAACTCGGAACTGGGCACGTCCCCTCCCCAGTTCCTACTTCCTAGTTCCCAGTTCCCTTCAAAACAGGCCAGGTCGCATCATCCGGTGCTAGCGGGGGAGTGTCAAGGCGGGCGAGATGGAACCGATGTACGCCCGTAGGGGCCGAGCTTTCCCGCCCCAGGCGGGTCCGCCTCCGGCGGAAGCTCGGCCCTGGGGTGGGGGGGGCTGTTGTAGGGGCGGAGCATGCTCCGCCCCTACGGTCGCAGGTGAAGGAGGTACCGGATGCGTAGGGGCAGGGCTTGCCCCTGCCCCGCGACGGGCGCCCGCGAGGGGCGCCCCTACGATTCGGGCGCCCCTCCGGCCACGGTGACGAGCGTCCCCGCCAGCACCTCCCGCCAGCTCTCGCCGAGGCGGTCGCGGTCCAGGCGCACCTGCGTATGCCCCACCCACACCTCGGGCGGCGCCCGCCGTCGCAACTCCTCCCGAGGCAGGTGGGCGCCTTCAGCCAGTCGCACCACGATCTGGCCGTCCTCGGTCTGGATCGACTGGACGCCGGCGCGCTGCGCCAGCAGTCGCAACTGCACGGCGAAGAGGAGGTTGTGCACCGGGGGCGGCAGGGCGCCGAAGCGGTCGACCATCTCCCGCGCCACGTCCTCCACCTCCGACTCCTCCTGGGCGGAGGCGAGGCGCTGGTAGAGGGCCAGGCGCAGGTTGAGGTCCGGCACGTAGGAGTGGGGGATGTGGGCCGTGAGGGGCAGGTCCAGGGTGACGGCCGGGCGCGCCGTCGCCGGCAGCGGCGCCTCTTCGCCCCGCTGGATGGCCTTCAGCCGCTCGACGGCCTCGGCCAGCAGGCGCACGTAGAGGTCGAAGCCCACGGCGCCGATGTGCCCGCTCTGCTCGGCGCCCAGGAGGTTGCCGGCGCCCCTGATCTCCAGGTCCTTGAGGGCGATCTGGAAGCCGGCCCCCAGCTCCGTGGCCTCGAAGATGGTCTGGAGCCGCTTCTGGGCTGGCTCGGTGAGGACGCGGCTGCGGTCGTAGAGGAGGTAGGCGTAGGCGCGGAAGGCGCCCCGTCCCACGCGACCGCGCAACTGGTAGAGCTGGGCCAGGCCTAGCCTATCGGCCTGGTTGATGATGATGGTGTTGACGTTGGGGATGTCCAGCCCCGACTCGATGATGGTGGTGCACACCAGCACGTCGATGCCGCCCCGGAAGAAGTCCGGCATCACCCGCTCCAACTGCTCCTCGGGCATCTGGCCGTGGGCGACGGCGATCTCAGCCTCGGGCAGCAGGTCACGCAGGCGGTGGGCCACCTGCTCGATGTTGTGGACGCGGTTGTGCACGAAGTAGACCTGCCCCCCGCGCTCCAGCTCGCGGATGATCGCCTCCCGCACCAGCCGGTCGTCGAACTCACTGACGTAGGTCTTGATGGGCAGCCGCTCTTCGGGCGGCGTCTCCATGGTCGACATGTCGCGGATGCCCACCAGCGACATGTGGAGGGTGCGCGGGATGGGGGTGGCGGAGAGGGTGAGGACGTCCACCTCCCGCCGCATCTGCTTCAGGCGCTCCTTGTGGGCGACGCCGAAGCGCTGCTCCTCGTCGATGATGACCAGGCCCAGGTTCTTCAAGCTCACGTCTTTCTGGAGCAGGCGGTGCGTCCCGATGACGATGTCCACGGCCCCCGAAGCCAGGTCGCCCACCACCTGGCGCTGATCGCGCTCCGACCGGAAGCGGGAGAGCATCTCGATGCGCACCGGGAAGCTGCTCAGCCGCTCCTGGAAGGTGCGGTAGTGCTGCTGGGCGAGGACGGTGGTGGGCACGAGCACCGCCGCCTGCCGGCCGTCGAGGACGGCTTTGAAGGCGGCGCGGATGGCCACCTCCGTCTTCCCGTAGCCGACGTCGCCGCAGACGAGGCGGTCCATGGGACGTAGGTTCTCCATGTCGGACTTGACCTGGCGGACGGCCTCCAGTTGGTCGGGCGTCTCCAGGTAGGGGAAAGAGGCCTCCAGCTCCTGCTGCCAGGCGGTATCGGGCGGGAAGGCGTGGCCCTCCAGCACCTGGCGGGCGGCGTACAGGCTCAAGAGCTCTCGCGCCAGGTCGCCGACGGCGCGGCGCACGCGCTCCTTGGTGCGTACCCAGTCGCCGCTGCCCAGGCGCGTCAGGGCAGGGGTGTAGTCGCCGGGCCCCACGTAGCGGCTCACGCGGTCCACCTGGTCCGTGGGCACGAAGAGGCGGTCGCCCTGGGCGTAGCGCAGCTCCAGGTACTCGCGCTCGTTGCCGTCCAGGGTCTTGTGCGTCAGGCCGGCGAATCGGGCGATGCCGTGCTCGATGTGTACCACGTAGTCGCCCGGCGAAAGCTCGGCTAGGAAGGCCTCGCGGTGGGCGAACCGTCGCGGCGCCAGACGCCGCTGCTTGGCGAAGCCGAAGACCTCGCTGTCCGTGAGCAGGGTGAGGGATGCCCTGCCGTCTTGAAGGACCCAGCCCTGGGGCAGGGAGCCCTGGACCAGGGCCAGCGCCCCGGCGGGCAGCGGCTCCTCGATGGCGGAGGCGACGCCGGTGGTGAGCCCCTGCTCGGTCAGGACCTCCGACAGGCGCGCCGCCTGCTGCGAGACCAGGAGGACGCGCTCGCGGCGCCCGACGGCGGCGGACAGCTCGCCAGCGAGGACGCGCAGGCGGCCGCCGTAGGCCGGTGCGGCGGCGAAGGGCAGGCGTCCGCCTGGGGCGGACTCGCCGCTGGCCCAGCGCGAGAGGTCGATGCGCCGCCGGTGGGACTCCAGGGCCGACCTCAGCTCGGGCCAGGGCAGGTGTGGCAGAGGAAGGCCGGCGGGCAGCTCGCCCCGGCCGACCATCTCCTCGCGGACGGCCAGTACCTCGCTGTCGTGCTCTTCCAGCACGGGGGCCAGGTCGGCGGGCTCGTCCCAGACGAGGAGGCCGTCGGGCGGCAGGCCCGCCTGCCGGACGGGCAGGAAGTCGAGCAGGGTGCCCCGGGCCAGGAAGGGCGTGTAGAAGTAGTCCTCGTCGAAGCCCTCACCGGCCGCCAGGAGCTCCGTCTCCCGTTCGAACTTGTCGCGGGCGGCGGTCTGCCCAGGCGGACAGGTCGAGAGGTCCAGCCGCGAGAGGAAGGCAGCCGTCTCGGGGGAAGGCAGGAGCACCTCCCGCGCCGGCCCGACCGTCGCCTCCTCCAGTCGTCCCGTCGAGCGCTGGGTGTCGGGCCGGAACGAGCGTATGCTCTCCACCTGGTCGCCCAGCAGCTCGATGCGCAGGGGGAGTTCGTCTCCGCCTCCGGCGAAGACGGGCGGGAAGACGTCGATGATGCCGCCGCGACGGCTGGCCTGGCCCGGCATGTCCACCAGGCCGGTGAGCCGGTAGCCCCTCTGGACGAGCCGGCGCAGGAAGGCCTCCGGCGCCAGCCGCCCGCCTACCGACAGCCGCTCGCTGCCCGCGGCCAGCTCCTCGGGGGCGAGGGTGCGCTGGGCCACCGCCTGCCCGGAGGCGACGACCACCATCGGGCCCTGGGCCTGCGAGAGGGCGTACAGCGTGCGCAGGCGGTCGCGGAGGGTGAGGGGGTCGGGGGCCAGACGCTCGTAGGGGAGGGCCTCCCGCTCCGGGAAGAGGTGGACGCGCTCCGGGTCGCCGAGCCAGGAGGCGATCTCCTCGGCCAGGGCAGCCGCCCGGTCGGGGCGCGGCGAGACGACCAGCACGGGCCGGCCGGTGGAGGCGAGGGTCGCCACCACAGCGGCCTTGGCGCCGTCGGGCAGGCCGAGCAGGAGGGGCGTGCCGCCGTCGAGGCGGGCCGCGAGCCCGTGTTCTTCCAGGGCCGATTTCAGATCAGGCAGGAGGCCGGAGAGGTTCATCTCGACATAACACCAACAGGGGCTGGCCTCGGGACCAGCCCCAACGTAATTGTATCAGGGCGCGCTGCACGGCGGCAACGGCGCTAGCTTGATGAATCAGAAATCCGCAGCCAAGTGTCATTCTGAGTCCGCCAGAGGCGGACGAAGAATCCGTGATGGCAGGCGTAGTCCGACGGATGCTTCACTTCGTTCAGCATGACAAAGACAAAGCATTGAATCTGTTAGCGAATCTCTGACTCAGCACCCTGCTACCGGTTGTACCGGTTCATGGCCGTCTCTACGCCCTCCGACAGGAGGCAGAGGATGGCCTCGCCGGCTGTGGCTGCGGCCTGGTCCAGGATGCGTCGCTCCTCGGCCGTCATCGGCCCCAGGACGTAGTCGACCACGGCCTCCGGCTCCCAGGTCGGCTCGCCCGCTCCGCCTGGGGCGGACGGCCGGCCGATGCCGATGCGAATGCGCGGGAAGTCCTGGCTCTCTATCGCCTCGATGATGGAGCGCATGCCGCGATGGCCGCCGTGGCTGCCCCTGGCGCGCACCCGGACGCGGCCCAGCGGCAAATCCAGGTCGTCGCAGACCACCAGCAGTTGCGGCGGCGAGAGGTGGTAGCGCTGGAGCAGGTGGCTCACGGCGCGGCCGCTCAGGTTGACGAAGGTGCGGGGCTTGGCCAGGATCACGGGCCGCCCGGCCAGACGGCCCTCGCCGACGGCGGCCAGCCGTCCCCGGCTGCTGAAGGCGATGCCGTGGCGGCGGGCCAGGCGGTTCAGGCACCAGAAGCCCACGTTGTGGCGGCTGTGGGCGTACTCGCGGCCGGGGTTGCCCAGCCCCACGATGAGCCGCACGCCCGCCTGCCGGACGGGCACGCCATCTGTCTCCTGCCCGCTCATGGGGTCCGCGACGGCCCTGGGGCCGGGCCGCCTCCACGCTCGAATGGTTCCCTGTCGAGCCCGGCTGCCGACCGACCGGGCAGGTCCAGTCGCACCACGGGCGTGCGGTCCGGTCGCGCCCGCCGCTGCTCGCTGATGGCCTGCTGAAGGAGGCGCCTGAACACCTCCGTCGCCGCCTCCACCTCACTCTCGCTGACCACGGGAAAGGCGCGGCGCAGCCTTTCGAGCACCGGAGGAGCGGCTGTCGCTGGCTCCCCGGCCAGCAGGTCGCGCAGGAACTCCAGTAGCTCGTCGTCCAAAACGGAGGACAGGCCGGCCAGGTCGCTGGCCTGCACCACCTGGAGGAACTGCTCGATGCGCTCGCCGCGGGCACGGGCGAGGATGCGATGCACCGCCTCGCTGGAGAGGCGCGTCATCTGCTGGCTGAGGGCGCGGGAGAGGCGGCGCAGAACGGCGTCGGCCTCCGCCGAGGGCGGCTGGTCGGCCAGGGTGAGGCCGCAGGCCGGGCAGGAGGCGGCGGCCCCCAGCGCCTCCTCCAGCCGCTCGACCAGGGGGCAGTCTTGTACGGTGGCCAGCAGGCGTCCGTGCTGGGCAAGGGCATCCTCCCCCAGCGGCCGTCCTAGCTGTTCCAGGCTGTTGAGGCGGAGCAGGGCGCGGGCGGTGGCCTCGCTGTCGTCCAGGGAGAGGTGCAGGCGACGCGTGTCCCGCCAGTAGCTGGCATGGTGGGCCAGGAGGACGGCGCGAAAGCGACCCCGGAAGTATTCGAAGGTGGCGCGCATGCTGTCCAGGCGGTGCGGCTCCGCCCAGAGGGTGGCGAAGGAGATCTGCTCCAGGCTGACCGTGCGGTCCATCGCCAGCTCGGAGAGGCGCTCCGGCACCACGGTGCGGGCCAGGAAGTCGCGCATGGCGCCCACCTCCAAAGCGGCGGGCGGGTCGCGCAGGAGGCAGCGGGCGAGGAAGATGTCCTCGGCCAGGGCCATGGGAGCAGGATAGAGGTCAGCGAGGGCGCCCATGGCCGGCGAGCGGGCCACGGCCGTCAGCCGCTCCAGGGCGCGGCGTGCCGGCGCCAGCCCCGGCCTCTCGACGGGCTCCACCAGGGGGGCGGGCGGCGGCTCCGCCACCCGGCGTGCCGGTGCCCCGACCGGCGGCCCGGCGCCGGGAGCGACGATCCCCAGCGCTTCGCCAGCGCTCCGGAGCAAGGAGCGGAGGGCGTCGACGATCGGGCGTCCTGTCTCCGCCGGGCCACGGCCCAGCGCGGAGGCGAGAGCCCTGAGGTAACTCTGGGGAGCCGCTGGCGCCGCCTCTGCCCGGCCCGGTGGCGCCTCTCTGGAGGTCCTGTCGCGGGGACGTCGCGGGGTCATGTCGGCGGGGCCCCCTCAGTGACGGCTCTACGGGATAGGAGTGGAACCGCGCCCGCCGGTGGCAGGCAGGCCTGCCCCAGGTGGCGGGCGGCCCCCATGATACCACAGGCGGGCGGGGAATCAGGGACCGGCGTGAGACAGGCGGGCCGACTTCGGCGGGCCTGCCCGTCGGGCGGGTGGTCTCCGTCCAGACGGCTCCTGGAGGGAGCGGACCAGGTCCGGGAGGACGCCCAGGAGGTAGTCCACCTCCTCCTCGGTGTTGGAGGGGCCGAGGGTGAGGCGGAGGCTGCCCACCGCCATCTCCAGAGGGAGTCCCATGGCGATCAGCACGTGGGAGGGCTCCCAGGTGGAGGAGCCACAGGCGGCGCCGGAGCTGGCGGCGATGCCCACCTCGTCCAGGCAGGCCAGCAGCGCCTCGCCCTCCACGCCGCGAAAGCTGACGTTGACGTTGTTGGCCAGGTGCCGCTCCGGGTGGCCGTTGAGCTGTGAGCCGGGGATGCGCGTCAGAATGCCCTCCGACAGGCGGTCGCGCAGGGCGCGGCAGCCGCGGCTGTTCGCCTCGCGGCCCTCCTCGGCCAGCCGCAGGGCCACACCGGTACCAACGATGCCGGCCACGTCTTCCGTGCCGGCGCGGCGCTGCCGCTCCTGGCCGCCGCCGGACTGCTGAGGCAGGAAAGGGGTGCCCCGGCGCAGGTAGAGGACGCCGGCGCCCTTGGGGCCGTAGAACTTGTGGGCCGACAGGCTCAGGAGGTCCACCCCAAGCGCTTCGACGTTGAGGTCCAGCATCCCCGGCGCCTGCACGGCGTCGGTGTGGAAGGGGATGCGCCGCCCCAAAGCACGACCGCGCTCGCGTAGGGCCCGCGCTATCTCGGCCACCGGTTCGATGGTGCCCACCTCGTTGTTGGCGGCCATGACGCTGACCAGCACCGTGCCCTCGTTCACGGCCCTGACGACCTCGTCGGGGTCCGCCAGGCCGTGCTGGTCCACGGGGACGTAGGTGACCTCAAGGCCGAACTCCTCCAGGTACTCGCAGGTGTGGAGGACGGCGTGGTGCTCGACAGCGGTGGTAACCACGTGGTCACCGACGCGGGCCTTCTTCTGTGCGAAGGCGACGCCCCTAAGGGCCGTGTTGATGGACTCGGAGCCGCCGCTGGTGAAGACCACCTCCGTGGAACGGCAGCCCAGCACATCGGCCACCGAGCGGCGGGCCTGGTCAAGGGCGCGCTGCGCCTCGCGGGCCAGGGCATAGGTGCCCGATGGGTTGCCGAAGCGCCCCTTCAGGTAGGGCAGCATAGCTTCCAGCACCCGCGGGTGCAGCGGCGTGGTGGCGGCGTGGTCGAAGTAGATGAGTCCGCTCATAGGTAAGAGACCGCCCCGCTACCGAGGGCGGTCAAGAGAAAGAGCGAGCCTATGATACCCCTCTGGGGTATCATTGTCAACCAGAGCAAGCCCCGGCCCGGATGGCGAGCCCCTGGCTCTAGAGCTTGATGACGCTACGCGCCACCTCGTCGATCTTCAGCCGGCCGGCCACGTAGAGATCGACCATCCGCGGCATGTCGACGAGCGGCCGCGTCGAGCCGTACAGGCAGCCCAGCAGCGCCTTCTCCCGCATGAGAGCGTGGCCGTCGAGGCTGACCTTCTGGCCGGAGGGCACCATGCCGACGACCATGACCTTGCCGCCTGCGCCCACCATGTTCCAGGCGTGGGCGAAAAAGGTGATCGAAACCCACGTCTCAGGGCGCTTCAGGGTGGCGATGAGGGAGCACTGGCAGGCGGACGCCATGTCGCGCGCTGTCCTCGCCTCGCTAGCGGGCTGCCAACCCCCACCGACAGAATGATAGAATAATGGATACAGTGACCCTAGGCGCTAGCACTGTCGAGAGCGTCGGGCTTGTTACGTTGGGAAGGAGCAGGACAAGGCGATGGCCGTGAGAACAGGAGCCGAATACATGGCCTCCCTTAAGGGGCTCCATCTCGAAGCCCACATCATGGGCGAGGAGGTGAGGGCACTGCCGGATCATCCTCTCGTCGCACCCTCCGTTCGAGCGGTAGCAGCTACCTTCGATTGCGCTCACGATGACGAGAGTCGATCTCTTTTCCGGGTACGATCGTCACTCTCGGGCGAGGAGATAAACCGCTTCACGCATCTTCATCAGAGCAAGGAAGACCTGATCACCAAGGTGCTGATGCAGCGTTACTGCGGGAACGTGACGTGCTGCTGTTTCCAGCGCTGCGTTGGGCTGGATGCTGCCAACGCGGTGTTCAGCGTGACCTATGAATGTGATCAGGAGCACGGCACGGGCTACCATCGCCGGTTCCGGGAGTACTGGGCCCGAGTCCAGTCGGAGGACCTAGTGGTAGACGGCGCCATGACCGACCCCAAGGGCGACCGGGGCAAGCGCCCTCGGGATCAGGCGGACCCTGACCTCTATCTACGTGTTGTGGCGCGACAGAGCGATGGTGTGGTAGTCCGGGGGGCCAAGCTCCACCAGACCGGCATGCTGAACTCTCACGAGATCATTGTCATGCCAACGGTCAGCATGAGACAGGGAGAGGAAGACTGGGCGATCTGCTTCGCCATCCCCACGAACACCAGGGGTATCCGCTACGTGTACGGCCGGCAGGCCAGCGACACTCGAAAGCTGGAGGACCCCAACCTGGACGTCGGCAACGTTCGCTTCGGTGGCCAGGAGGTGATGGCCGTCTTTGAGGACGTATTCGTGCCGGAGGAGCGGATCTTCTTGAATGGCGAAGTAGACCAGTCGGGGAAGCTGGTAGAGCGCTTTGCCGCTTACCATCGACAGAGCTATGGCGGATGCAAGGTCGGGGTCGGCGACGTCCTGATCGGGGCGACGGCCCTTATCGCCCGTATGAACGGAGTCGAAGGCGCCTCTCACATCCGCGACAAGCTTGTCGAGATGATCCATCTCAACGAGACCATGTTCTCGGCGGGGATCGCCTGCTCTGCCCTTGGACACCAGACCCTCGCGGGCAACTACGAGATCGACATGCTGCTCGCCAACGTCTGCAAGCTTAGCGTGACCCGCTTCCCCTATGAGCTGGCGCGCCTGGCGACCGACATCGCGGGCGGCCTACTGGGTACGATGCCCTCGGCCAAGGACCTTGAGGATCCGGTGACAGGGCCATACATAAGGAAGTACCTGGCCGCTGCGGAAGGTGTACAGGTCACTGACCGGATGAAAGTCTTGCGCTTGATCGAGAACTTGGTCGCCGGCGCCGGCGCTGTGGGCTATCTGATCGAATCTATGCATGGGGCTGGCCCACCCACTGCCCAGCGGATCATGATCGGCCGTCAGGCTGACCTCGAGGGCAAGATCAACCTAGCCAAGCGCCTGCTCGGCATTCCCTGAAGGCACCGGATATCCTCAGCTCGTCCAGGGCAATGCGCACGACACGCTGGCCGTGCGCTCACAGCGACTGAAGGTCCAGAGTCGAACCTGTCTGGGTTAGGAGAGCAACCCAGAGGAGGCTGGGTCGCCCAAGACAGCCTCTAGATGACCGTAGAAAAGGTTACAAAACAAAAGGTTAGGTACCCCTTAGTGCCTCCTCACCTCCGCCCAGAAGCGATGGTATTCCAGGAAGCGGCGGAGGGCCAGCGCCGCCCTCTCGAAACCGGCGAAGGAGGCGATGCCCCGGGCCGTCACCCGCTCCCGCAGCTCGGCCACTATGGCCTCCACGTGGCCCGGGTGCATGATGGTGAGGAACGGCTTCGGCGAGCGCTCCTGGTAGGCGGCCAGGGCGTCCAGGGTCTCCTCCAGGGCTTTGGGGTCGGCCCGCCAGCGACGCGCTATGAAGCCCGAACCCATCTCCAGGGCCACGGCATCGATGTGCTCGTCCTCGTTGAGGATGTCGAGCATGCGTAGCAGGTTCCCTAGCGAGCCGCCCCAGCCGATGGTGCCTCCGATGTCCAGGGGGTTGCGGTAGCTCCCTCCGATGATGTTGAAGAAAGAGGCCAGCTTCTCGTAGGAGGAGGCGGTGAGCAGAGGCACCTCCAGCCCCCCGCGGGCGAAGGCGTCGGCGATGACCACCGACTGGCCGCCGGTCATGGCCATGAGCCCCACCCGGTGCCCGGTGCCTGGCTTCAGATAGAGGAAGGCCTCCACGGCGTCAACGGTCTCATCCAAACTGTCAGTGCTCACGACGCCGGTCTGGCGCACCAGGGCCTGCCAGACGGCGGAGGCGGTGGCCAGGGCCGCCGTGTGGGAAGCGGCCCCCCGCTGGCCAGCCTCCGTCTGCCCGCCCTTCCAGATGACGACGGGTTTGCGCTGCGCCGTCTCACGCAGGACGCGAAAGAAGCGCCGGCCATCGCTTACCCCCTCCAGGTAGAGGGCGATGATGTGGGTCTCCTCGTCGTCGGCCAGGAACTGCAGGTAGTCCGAGGCATCGACCACCGCGCCGTTGCCCATGCTGACCGACTTGCTGATGCGCACGCCGTGGGCGGCGCCCAGGAGGCTAAAGTTGATAGCATGGGTGCCGCTCTGGGAGATGAAGCCTACGGGCCCGCTCTCGCCGGCTGGCTGCTCGGCGGCCTGGCGCACTCCGAGGGCGGGGTTGTAGATGCCCATGCAGTTGGGCCCCACCAGCACCAGGCCGCTGTCGCGGGCTAGACGCGTGATCTCCTCCTGGAGGCGGATGCCCTCCTCCTCGCCCGTCTCGGCGAAGCCGGAGGTGAAGAGGGTGACACCGCCCACCCCCTTCTTGACGCAGTCGGCGACGATGCGGGGGGCCACGGCCCGCGGCACGGCGCAGACCACGTAGTCGATCTCGCCGGGGACGTCCAGGAGGCTGTGGTAGTTGGGGATGCCCAGGGCCTCGATGCCGGGGATCTCCTTGGGGTCGATCTGGACGGAGTAGAGAGAGCCCTGGAAGGTGCGCATGTTGTGCAGCCACAGGTAGCCCAGGGCCCGCTTGTCGCCGACGACGGCCACACTGCGCGGATGAAAGACACGCCGCAGCCGGTCGGCCCCGACGCTCAAGGGGAGTGCTCTCGCCGGCCGCCAGCGCCTGCCCGTCCGGCGGCCTGATGGACGGGCAATCCCTTCTCCCGGCGGTGCTTCTCTTCCAGCTTCTTCCGCTTCATGCGGTGCTTGAGGCGCGCGACACGCTTCCTCTTATTCATGGGGCCTCCAGCCTATCTACGGCAGGCAGGTGCATCAGGAAAGGACGATGCGGGCGTCTACAGCCAGGGCGCCGTCCTTGTAGGCGAAGACGGGGTTAAGGTCCAGCTCAGAGACCTCCGGTTGCTGCTCCACGAACTCGGAGACACGCAGGAGGAGGCTCTCCAGCGCGGCCAGGTCGGCGGGATCCTGGCCGCGGTACCCTTCCAGCAGGGGGAAGCCCTTGATCTCGCGAATCATCTGGCGGGCGTCGCGGGGAGCGATGGGTATGATACGGAAAGAAACGTCCTTCAGTACCTCGACCAGGACGCCACCCAGGCCGAACATGATGACCGGCCCGAACTGGGGGTCGGTGCTCACCCCGACGATGACCTCGATGCCTGGCCGGGCCATCTGCTGCACCGAGACGCCGTCGATGGCGGCGTCGGGGGCGGCGCGACGGGCGGCAGCCATGATCTCATCGAAGGCGGCGGCCACCTCCTCCGGCGACTTCAGGTCTAGCTTGACGCCCCCAACGTCGGTCTTATGAGTGATCTGGGGGGACACGACCTTGAGGACCACCGGGAAGCCGATGTCGCGGGCGGCCTGGACAGCGGCGTCGCGGGTGGTGGCGAGGCGGGCGCGGGCGGTGGGGATGCCCGCCTCCTCCAGGAGTTGCTTGGACTCGACTTCGGTGAGGATCTTGCGGCCCTGGGTGCGGGCCCGGTCGATGATGGCGGTGGCGGACATAATCGTGCTCCCGGGGTGAGGGTGTTCGGCTAGCCGCCGGAGGCGGGCCATACCCGTATAAGTGCGCCCACTGGCGGAAGGGCGAGCCTAATGATAGGGGACAGGGCAGCAGGGGTCAACGAAGCGACGGCCTGCGATGAGCCAGGTCTTGTCGCCTGCGGGGTAAATCCGTGGCTTTCGGAGTCCCTCGTAGCCGTGCCGGGCCGCCCCCGGCGGCTGTCGAAGAAGCTCCGCTCTGCCTTGGCCTGGCCCGCAGAGTTGACTTGCCGCCCCTATACGTAGCACTATCGCCGGAGGTAGGCGTCTCTCAGGCGGCGCCAGGAGGGGTAGATGGAGCTGGAAGGCAAGGTGGCCATCGTCACGGGGAGCAGCCGCGGGGTCGGCAAGAACATCGCCCTGGAACTGGCAAGGGCCGGCACCGACATCGTTATCGCCGCCCGCACCGAGCAGGTCAGGGACCCCAAGCTCCCCGGCACAATCTTCGAGGCGGCGGAGGAGATCAGGGCTCTGGGCCGCCGCGCCCTTCCTGTCCGTACCGACGTCACTGACGAGGAGTCCATCGAGGCCATGGTGCGCCGTACCCTGGAGGAGTTCGGGCGCATAGACATCCTGGTCAACAACGCCGGCATCATGGCTCCCGGTCCCCTGGTGGACGTGCCTCTCAAGCGCTGGGACCTGGTGATGCGTGTCAACGTGCGGGGGCCTGTCGCCTGTAGCCGGGCCGTGTGGCCCCACATGGTGGAGCGCCGGGATGGCGTCATCATCAACATCTCCTCCGTTGTCGCCGACCAGCCCGGGGGCGGGAACATCTCCTACAGCCTCAGCAAGCAGGCCCTGCGCAAGTTCAGCGAGGGCCTGGCCGAGGAAGGCAAGCAGTACAACATCCGCGTCTTTGCTCTCTCGCCCGAGGGTCTGGTGATCACGCCTGGCACGATGTACCACCGTCTGCCCGATCAGGTGCCCAGCGGCCACTCGGTGGAGGACCCGGAGGTCATGGGGCAGGCCGCCGTCTTCCTCTGTAGCGACGCCGCCCGCGAGCTGACAGGCCGCCACTTCTATAGCCGCGCCCTTCTCCGAGAGCGGGGCCTTCTCGGGGCATAACGGTGGGGAAGGGGGACCTACCATGGGTGAGGAGACCCGCAAACCCCAGGATCACCTTGAACCGTCCCATGTTCGCTGTCCTGTTCTTGGAGTGACTCTTGGGAAAGCCTGTGAGATCATCGGATCAGGAGGTAGGCAAGATCGGGTGTGGTACAGTGGCAGAACGTGTGGCCGGGGGCGACCGGAACTAGGCTAAGGAAAGGGACGCTCGGCGCCAGATGTCGTTCGCTGCACTGATCGCGCGCAATGTCTTCACCCGCAAGCTGCGCTCGTCGCTAACCGGGGTCGCAGTTGCCATCGGCATCATGACCGTGGTGGCGCTGGGCGTGCTTACGCACAGCCTCCGGCTGACGGCGATCTCGGTTCTGCGCACCGGCGAAGCCGACTTCACGGTCGCCCAGAAGGGCGTCTCGGATGTCGTGTACAGCGCACTAGATGATGCGCAGGTGGATCGCCTCAAGTCGTACCCCGAAGTAGATAGCGTTATTGGCGTTCTCATTGCGGCGGTGAAGCTGGACGCAAATCATCCCTTTTTCCTTGAGCTCGGCATCCCGCCCGATCAACTGGCGAACTTCGGTGTGCAGGTGGTCGCCGGGAGGGCGTACGACGCGGACGCGACGGACCAGGTGATGCTAGGCCACCGCGCCGCGGCCGACCTGCATAAGACGGTCGGAGACATGATCACAATTGACACCGTGGACTTGCACGTCGTGGGCATCTACTCGGTCGGAAACGTCTTCGGCGACTCGGCGTCGATGCTGCCGCTGACGACGCTGCAGGGGCTCGAGCGCAAACCGGGTAGCGTAACGCTGGCGTTCGTGAAGGTGAAGCCGGGGACCGACATCCCCGCCCTGCGGGCGTCGATCGAGAAAGACAGTCCCGCGCTCGCGACGGTGCGGACCGAGTCCGAGTTCGGTCGCGTGGACCGAAATCTGAGCCTGATCAGCGCCGCCAACGTGGCCACGTCGATCCTGGCGCTGGTCATCGGTGCCATCGGCGTCATGAACACGACGATGATGTCCGTGTTCGAGCGGACGCGCGAGTTTGGCGTGCTGCGGGCAGTTGGTTGGACACGCGCGCGCCTGGTTGGCCTGGTGATGGGTGAGGCGGTCCTGATCAGCTTGGCGGGAGCCGCTGTCGGCCTGGCCATGGGCTACGTCGCCATCCTGTTGATCCAGCGTGTGCCGGAGGTGGCGGGCGTCTTTCAGCCGGACTATCCAACGGGTATCTTCGGACGCGCGCTCGGCATAGCGATCGGCATGGCGTTCATCGGCGCCTTCTATCCGGCCGTGCGCGCCGCACTACTGAAGCCGATGGAAGCGCTGCGGCATGAGTGAAGCAACGCCGTCCCCGGCGGCTATCCAGGCGATCGATGTCGTCAAGGTGTTCGACGGCGGGCTCGTTCGTGCGCTGGACGGCGTGACGATGACGGTGGGGCGTGGCGAGTTCGTGGCGGTCATGGGGCCATCGGGCTCCGGCAAATCAACGCTCCTGCACCTTGTTGCCGCGCTGGACGTTCCCACATCCGGCACGATCATCGTTAGCGGCCGCGACCTGCGCTCCGCCGGCAACGAGCGCTTTCGGCGCAGCGAGGTGGGGCTCGTCTTTCAGTTGCACAACCTGTTGCCGCACCTGAACACCCTCGAGAACGTCGAGGTACCGATGTTCAGCAACGGCATGGGGCACCGGCAGCAGCGCGAACGTGCGCGCGAACTGCTCGAGGCGGTCGGCCTCTCGGCGAAGGAGAAGACGACGCCACCGCGCCTTTCGGGCGGCGAGCGCCAGCGGCTGGCGATAGCGCGCGCCCTCGCCAACCACCCCTCGATCATCCTTGCCGACGAGCCTACCGGTAGCCTCGACTCCGACTCGGCCGAGCGCATTCTCTCCCTCTTCCGCCGAATCCGCAAAGAGCGGGCCGTCACCATTATGCTCGTGACGCACGATCTGCACGTGGCTGCCGTCGCGGACCGTATCATGTACATGCGCGATGGCCGTATCGTGAAGGACCCGCCGGCTGCGGTACATCTGACGGCTAGTGGTTGAGTCAGGCGAGACATCCGCAGGGCATAGCCGTGGACCGTGCGAAGCAGCCCGCTGGCCGGCCGGCTCGGCGAAGCCCGGTTAAGCGGGTTCAAGAGGGGGAAGGGCAGCCGCCCTCGCGGCAGGAGCGGCGTGAGGAGCGCCGCCGTGGCGAGAGGCGGCGCATGGTCAAGCACGGGGCAAGCCTGCGTCGTGTCTACCCTGACGCCGTCAGAAAGCGGACCGCCGCTGGTCGGAAGAAGCGGCGAAAGGCCTGAGGTGTGCCAGGGTCGGGCGGCAGCCGGGGCTTTCGAGAAGACGAAGGCCGGGCTTCTCCGCCGAAGGCGGATGCGCAAGCCCGGCAGCTTCGCTCCGCCAGCCTGAAGGCTGGCCTTCTTGATCGTGAAAGACGCGGGCGGCAGCCTCCGGTTTGACAGTGCTCCGGTGCCTTTCTAAAATCGATTGGAGAGGGCCGAGAGGAAGAGGATGGCATCATCGGGCGAAGCTACCCCTACGCTGACCGAAGCGGCCTCTCGCTATCTCGCAACCCTCCCCCCGCAGCAGCGCCAGGAAAGCCAGCCGGAAGTGTATCGTTTCGTGCACTGGTACGGCGCCGAGCGCCGCACAGACGAGCTGCGGGGACACGACGTGTCCACCTATGCCGAGGCCCTGGGCGCTAGCGCAGTCGATGGCTCTCAGCGCCTGGAGATCCTGCGCGGCTTCTTCGCCTTCGTCCGCAAGCAGGGCTTTACGCCCACCAATCTGGCAACGCACCTCCGACTGCGCAAGACGGTGACGCCGGCCGCCGGCGGAGGCGGTCCCATCCGAGAGGTGCACCTGACGGCCGACGGCCACGCCGCTCTTTTGGCTGATCTGAACAACCTACGGTCCCAGCGACCTCGGGTAGCCGAGGAGTTAAGGCGAGCCATGGCCGACAAGGACTTCCGCGAGAACGCCCCCCTTGACGCCGCCCGCGAACACCAGGGGCATCTGGAGGCGCGCATCCGTGAGATTGAGGCTACCCTCAAGCATGTGGTCATCGTCGGTAGCGGGCCGCCGAGGTCCAACGCCCGCATCGGTGTGGGGAGCACGGTCCTGCTCCGCAACCTGAAGTCCGGCGCCGAGCTGCGCTACGTCCTGGTTAGCCCCAGCGAGGTGAACCTTGCCGAGGGCAAGATCTCCATCGTTTCGCCGGTTGGAAAGGCGCTGATGGAGCGGAGCGCGGGCGAGGAAGTGGATGTTAAGGCGCCCGCCGGTACGCTCCGCTTTCGGATCGAGAGTGTGGAGGCCTGAGGGCCTCCTTCCTGTTCTTTGTTCCTTGGGGCCGGGCAAGTTTGCCTCGATATGGTTCGGCCCCGGTCTTGAACCCCCGCTGGATTGGTTATATTGTGAAGATCTGCGCTAAGTCTTTCTAGTTCAAGGGTAGCGCCGGCCGCCGGCGAGCCACTCTCGAGGAGGTGCTGTCGAAGCCAGTATTGACAAGACCGCCTGAAGAAAGGTCGCACCGGGGTTGGCGGCGGGCGCGTGGGTTGCGCTGTCGTCACCCGCGGGCTGTTTGAGGGAAGACCATGACCACTACTCAGTACGAATACGTGCCAGGACTGGCCGGAGTTCCGGCGACGAGGTCTGCGATTAGTGACCTCGACGGACAGCGAGGGATACTGAAATACCGGGGCTACGCCATCCAGGAGCTGGTCCAAGGGAGCAACTTCACGGAAACGGCCTGGCTGGTCATCGAAGGTAACCTGCCCACCAAGGCGGAGTTCGCGAAGTTCGACCATGACCTCCGTCAGCGCCGGAGCATCAGTTTCAGGATCCGCGACATCCTGATGAGCCTGCCGGCGACGGGTCACCCCATGGAGGCGCTCCAGGCCGGCGTCGCCGCCTTCGGTATGTTTTACCCCAAGAACATCCGCGACACCCAACTGAACTACGAGTCAGGCGTGCGGCTTGTTGCCAAGCTTCCCACCATCGTCGCCGCCAACCACCGCATCCGCAACGGCGACGACCCCGTCATGCCACGAGATGACCTGGACCACGCCGCCAACTTTCTCTACATGCTCACCGGCAAGGAGCTTGACCCTCTCGTGGCCAAGATCTTCGACGTCTGCCTCATCCTGCACGCAGAGCACACCATCAACGCCTCTACCTTCAGCGCCATGGTGACGGCCAGCACCCTTGCCGACCCCTACACCGTCATCTCCTCGGCCATTGGTACGCTCAGCGGGCCCCTGCATGGCGGCGCTAACGAGCGGGTTCTGGAGACGTTGAGGGAGATAGGCTCCGTCAAGAACGTCCGCCCCTATATTGAGGAGAAGATCCGCAACAAAGAGGTCGTCATGGGCATGGGGCACCGCGAGTACAAGACCATGGACCCGCGGGCCACCATCCTTAAGGACCTCTGCAAGCAGCTCTTTGGGAAGTTGGGCTCCACGCCTCTCTATGACATCGCTGAGGAAGTGGAGAAGGTCATGGCAGAGGCCGTAGGCGCGAAAGGTGTCTGGCCCAACGTCGACTTCTACTCCGGCATCGTCTACGACAAGATGGGCATCCCGGTGGACCTGTTTACGCCTGTCTTCGCTATCGCCCGCGTGGCGGGCTGGGTAGCCCACTGGCGCGAGCAGATCGCCGATAACCGGATCCTGCGGCCCACCCAGATCTACGTAGGAGAGCCGGACCGGAAGTACGTGCCCATGGAGCAGCGCGGCTAGCAGTTGCCCTTGTTTTGGCCACCGGGGTGGTACCGTCAGGTGCCACCCATTTTCTTGTTGTCAGGGGCATCCGTCGGGGGACCCGTTGCCGTAGTAAATAGTGGGAATGATAGAGCCACGTCGCCGGGTTGATGACCTTCAGCGAGGCCGTCCAGCCCGGACGACGATAGACTCGCAGGCCGAAGCCATCCGGCGATGCAGGGAGCGAACACCTGAGACTGGCGGGGAATGGCGATGCGGGTCATAGCAGATGTCAAGTGCTACCACTGCGGTCACGTGAGCGGTCAGCTGGAGGGAGACAGGAGTGCTCCTCTAGCGGCAGCTATGTTCCGGCCGAGGCCTGGTTACCAGGGTCCCGCCTCTCGGCCGGGCCCCGCCCTTCGTTGCGAGCGGTGCCAGAGGCCAGTCTACCTGGAGGACGTGCGGCCTCTGGCACCGCTCGCGCCTAGTTTGAATCACTGCGGGCGCCGCCGCCGGCGCCTCGCTCGCCAGATGAACGCGGCCTAGTAATCTCCCGCGGGCCGAATGTGGGGCCGACTCCACCGGTGTTGGGGAGGGATCCAGAAGTGGGGAGCCGGCCCCGCGCCATGCCTCCCTCCTGCCCCCTCGGGGTGACTCCTAGCGAGTAGCTCCTCATCCCTGCGCCAATCGGGGTCGGAACGGCTTGGGTCCTCACTGAAGAGCGCAGAACCCTCCAGGGTTTGCCTGGCCGGTCGGCGCGGGCCTGCGCTAAGATGGGTCAAAGGCCCTTGCCGTGTCCACCGTCGACGAATTCGAGAGCACTGCCGAGAATCCCCTGCTGGTGGCCGAGATGCGGGCCCGCCTGGAGCGCGAGGGTCGCATGACCTTCCGCGACTTCATGGAGATGGCCCTCTACCACCCTCGACACGGCTACTACCGCTCGCCCCGCGAGAAGATGGGCCGCGCCGGCGACTTCCTCACCAGCCCCGAGGTGCACCCCCTCTTCGGCCACATGGTGGGCCGGCAACTGGCCGAGATGTGGGAGGTCATGGGCTCGCCCGCCCGCTTCGACCTGCTGGAGATGGGGGCCGGCAATGGTCTCCTGGCCCGCGACCTCCTGCGCTGGGCTCAGCGCCTCCATCCGGCCTTTTTCGAGGCCATGACCTATCGCATCGCCGAGACGAGCCCGGCCCTGGTCGAGCGGCAGCGCCAAACCCTGGAGGCGCTGGGCCTCCGCCTGGGGCGGAAGGTGACCTGGGAACCTGGCGAAGCCCCTGTCTCCGGCAGCGTCAGCGGTTGCCTCCTCAGCAACGAGCTGGTGGACAGCTTTCCGGTCCACCGCGTCGCCGTCGAGGGGGGCGAGCTGCTGGAGGTGCATGTCGTCTGGCAGGAGGGCCGCTTCCAGGAAGAGCTGGGGCCGCTGTCCACTCCTGAGTTGGGTGCCTACTTTGAGCGGCTGGGCCTCCTGCCCGGCGAGGGCTGTCGCGCCGAGGTGAACCTCGCCGCCCTCGTTTGGATGCGACGGGTGGCCGCCGCCCTGGCACGGGGGTTCGCCATCACCTTCGACTACGGGCACGAGGCAGGTCACCTGTATGCTCCCTGGCGCCGCGACGGCACCCTGCTCTGCTTCTACCGCCACAACCCCAGCTCGGACCCCTACGCGCGCGTTGGCAAGCAGGACATGACGGCCCACGTCGACTTCACCAGTCTGGTGGAGGAGGGACGGCGCCACGGCCTGGAGCTGCTGGGCGTCACCAGCCAGTCGCGCTTCCTGGCCGCCCTCGGCATCGGCGAGGCGCTGGCCCGCCTGCCGGACGGGCAGGCACCTGCCCCGGGCGCCGAGCTGTCGCTGGAGGAGTACTACGCCCGCCGCCGCGCCGTCAGCGAGCTGCTGGACCCGGCCGGCCTGGGACGCATCCGCGTGCTGGTGCAGGCCCGGGGCGTCGGGCCGTGCGAGCTGCGGGGGCTGGTAGAGCAGGGCCCTTGAAAACCGATAGCGCCGAGCCTATCATGCGCGCGTGGCACGCAATGTACTGATCGGGCTCTGGCTGGCCCGCCTCCTTGCCGTCTATGACGCCATAGGCGTCCGGATCACGGAGATACCCATTACGCCGGAGCGCATCCTGCGCGGCCTGGGAAGGGTGAAGGACTAGAGAGAACGCTGGAGGCCGACCCAACGCTAGATACCGGGGCAGCCGTGGGCGGCGGAAAGGAGCGTGTGATGGGAAACAAAGAGGATCTTCAGAGATGCTATGCCAGCGCCCTCCAGCACTGCCTGGACGCCTGGAGCCAGCTCGATGACGGGGACTGGGGCACGAAGGACCGCAAGGGCTCCTGGACGGCCCGCGACTACCTGGCCCACCTGGTGTCCAGCCAGCAGGTCGAGGGGAATCCGGTCACCGCTGCCAGCCTAACGGGACAGAAGCTAGAGCTGCCGGGCCTCAACGGCCCCCAGGACATCGACGCCTTCAACGCCCGCAACCTGGAGTCGGTGCGTGACCTGGGCCCGCAGGAGCTCGTGCAGCGCCTGCGCGAGCTGGTGGAGGAGCACCTGGCGATGCTGGCGCCTCTCTCGGAGGCGGACCTGGAACGGCCAGCGGCCAACCCCGGCCTCTTCTGGCCCATCACCATCCAGATCACTTTCGAAATGTACTACCTGCACCTCCCCCTTCACTACCAGGACATCCGGCGCTGCCTGCGTGGCCGCAGGAGTCTCCCCCACTGGATGGACCTGGCGAGCGAGGAGGAGACCCACGACGCCCTGGACCGGACCTTCAAGATGATGCCGTCGTTCTACTGGGCGGAGCGCGGTCGCGGGCTGCGGGCCAACGTCCTCTTCACCCTGATCGGCAAGGGCGGCGGCCAGTGGACGGTGGAGATCGACGACAGCCGCTGTTCCTCGCACGCCGGACCACCGGAACATGCAGACGTGGAGATTCGCGCCTCGCCGGCCCTCTACATCGACATGCAGACAGGCGACATGAACCCCATACGGAGCTTCCTCAGCGGCAGCTTCCGCGTGCGGCCGCTGACCAAGTTGGGGCTGGCTAACCGGCTGGAGAAGCTCTTCGCCATAACCTAGCGAGAGGCAGCATGGCGGCAGGCGTTCTCCTGGCTGCGGGCGAGTCGGCGCGCATGGGGCGGCCCAAGCCCCTCCTGCCCTGGGGCGATACGACCCTCGTCGAGTACCAGGTAGGGGAGATGCTGGGAGCCGGCCTGGAGCGGGTGATCGTCGTGCTGGGCCATGCCTGGCAGGACGTGAAGCCCTACGTGGCGGGGCCGGCGGTGGAAGTGGTGGTCAACGAGGCCTACCGGGAGAGCAAGGCTGCCTCCCTGCGGGCCGTGGCCGCCTCCCTGCTGGACGAGGACGAGGCGGTGGCCATCCTCTCGGTGGACCAGCCCCGACCGCGGGACGTTCTGGCCCAATTGCTGGCCGCCCACGATACCGGCGCCGCCCTCATCACCGTGCCTACCCACAGGGGACGCCGCGGCCACCCGACGATCCTGGCAGGCGCCCTCATTCCGGAGCTGCGCAACGTGCTGGACGAGACCCTGGGCCTGCGCGGCCTCATCGAACGGCACCGGGCCTCGCTGCGGGAGGTGCCCTTCGAGACGCCCATCGTGCTCCTCGACCTGAACACGCCCAGTGAGTACCGGCAGGCCCACGAGGTGTTCTTCGGCTGGTCGCCGCCCGCGCTCTGACGGACGGAAGCTCAGGCTGGGGTCCCCTCCTTGACGAATCCCATAGGGACGTGCTAGAAACATTCTGCCTCAAGGCAACCTGGATTGGTGGCAAGGAGCCTTGTCGAGGTCCCCGCGATCCTCTGTCGCCGGCCCATCATCCGGGTTCATGGGCCGAAGAGGGTGCCGACCTCTATCTATGGAAAGGCGCACCCCCTGTTCGTTGCGACCCCCCTGTCGCTGAATCGAAAGGAGGCCCCCATTGACACAGACTGAGGCTCAAGCTCAGGCTCCGGCCGAAAAGACCCAGAAACCCATTGTCCCCTTCCTGCGACTGCCTGAGGTGGCGGAAGGGGAGGCCTACCTGGTGGGCAGCAAGTGCAAGTCCTGCGGCCTCATATACCTCGGGCAGCGCAGGGCATGCGGAAAGTGCTTCAGCCGGGAACTGGAGGAGGTCCGCCTGAGCAACGAAGGCGAACTGTATGTCTTCTCCGTGGTCCACCAGACGGCGCCGGGCATTCCCGTCCCCTACATAGCGGCCATCGTTGACCTGGATGACGGAGTCAGCGTCCGCGCTAACGTCGAGGGCCTGGACCCTAACAAGCCTGATAAGTCCTGGTTCGGTACCAGGCTGGAGATGTTCACCGAGAAGGTGCGGACCGACCGCGAAGGCAATGAAGTTATCGCCTTCAAGTTCCGTCCCAAGAAGTAGGGCGAAGGAAGAACCGCCCGGCTATCGGCGCTAGCGACCGGGCCCGCGCCGGCCCGGCGACGAAGGAGGAACTCAGTGCGAGATGTAGTGATCCTAGGTGTGGGCTTGATCAGGTTCGGCCGCTACCCTGAGAAGACCGTCATCGACCTGGCGTCGGAGGCGTGCCTCAATGCCCTCGAGGACGCCGGTGTCTCTATGAAGGACGTCCAGTTCTTTGCCAGCGGCAACCTGTACCAGGCCAACGCCATGGTTGGCCAGCGCATCCTGAAGGAGATCGGCCATACCGGTATCCCCGTTGTCAACGTGGCCAACGCCTGCGCCACCGGCTCCACGGCCTTCCGGATGGCCTACTCGGCGGTGGCCTCCGGCCAGTACGACATCGCCATGGCCGTCGGCTCGGAGCAGATGGGGAAGGCGGGCCTGTTGGGTGGCGGTGGCGGCGGTGGTGGCGGCGGTGGTGGCGGCGGAGGCTTCGACCCCGCCTACATCACCGAGGGGGTGCTCGGTTCGGGTACCATGCCAGCCGTGTTCTCACACACCGGCATCGAGCACATGCGCCGCTATGGGAGCACGGTGGAGCACTTCGTCAAGGTGGCCTACAAGAACCATAAGAACTCTGTCCACACCCCCTACGCCCAGTACCAGCAGGCCTTCACGATGGAGGAGATCGCGAACTCCCGCATGATCTCCTGGCCCAACACCCTTCTCATGTGCTGCCCCACCGGCGACGGGGCGGCGGCGGCCGTCATCGCCTCGGCAGACAAGGCGCGGCAGTTCACTACCCATCCCATCAAGGTAGCGGCCTCCGTGCTCACCTCTGACCCCTACACAGAGCACGACCTGGCCATGTTCGACGTCAACACCCTGACCAGGAACGCCGCCCAGGAGGCCTACAAGCTGGCCGGTATTACGGGCAGGGACGTGAACGTGGTGGAGCTGCACGACTGCTTCGCCACCGCCGAGCTGGTCCACTACGAGAACCTGGGGCTCTGCCCCGAGGGTGAGGCCCACCACTGGCTGGACGAGGGCAAGTTCGATATCGGCGGCCGGGTCCCGGTGAACGCCAGCGGCGGCCTCATCTCCAGAGGTCACCCGCTGGGGGCCACCGGCGTCTGCGGCATCGCCGAGATTAGTTGGCAACTGCGCGGGCAGGCAGGCGGCCGCCAGGTGGAGGGGGCCAAGATAGGGCTCGCTCACGTCATCGGGTTGGGCTCCGCCTGCACGGTTCAAATCCTGCAGAAGTAGCGGACAGGACGGGCTGGCGACGGATTTGGAGGATCTAGCTAGGCGAGGATAGACGTGCATAACATGGGCAAGGCGTCTGATCCTGCTTCATGGCTTTAGAACAGCAACAACTAGAGAGGCACCTACCATCGGTGCCTCTCTAGCATTACTATGAGTGAGGCTGAGATCGTCTAACTTAGGAGGGCATCATGGCGCTGAAGGGACCACTGCTCCAAACCGCGGTTCTCTGTGAGACGGTGTTAGAGGGAAAGGACGGTGTGCTCTCCATCATCCGCATAATTGACCGAATCATAGTAGAGGCCTCGGGGCCAGATGCCCCCAAAGACATGCCGCCAATCCCTCAACGCCTGACGGTAGTGCTGACCCTCAAAGGCGGCAGCGCAAAAGGCCGGCAGGACATCCGCCTGGAGATAGAGAAACCGAACGCTGAGCGGCGGGATCTTTGGACCGGCTCCATGCTAGCGGAAGCACCTGACCAAGGACAGAACTTCATTCTGCGCTTCCAGGAAACCTTCGATCTCGAGGGCCTCAATTGGCTCCATGTTTACGCTGACGACGATTTGATGACGAGCATCCCGCTTAGGCTGCAATATGTTCGACAGTCTGCGGGGACTCGGTCGTAGACCAAATCACTACTTCTCCACCGAGTGGCTCAGCCGTCCTATTCAGCGAGTCAGTCGATGCCGTCAGTCCCTCTAGGTAGCCCGCAAGGAAATGTCCTATGCGGAAGTCCAAATCCGCCTTGGTTGCCACTCCGTCGTCTATTTCCGCTAGTGTCACCTCGATCAACCCTGACAGCCGCGCCATCGGATCGCTGTCATCCAGTCTGGCAAGTTCCTGGGCATGCTGTGCTAGCCACATGTCGAGAGCGTCCAGAGCCACGTGCCCGCGCAAGTAGTCCAGGGTTTCTTCGAGAAGTCCAGAACGGACTGCCATGATGACACCTCCAACGGGCCCAATCGAGGAAGTCGACGAGGGTACTTTACGCCGCTACTTTAATCTCGGTCAATTTGAAGAGAAAGCGCAGCGAGGTGAATTGACTGCCAGGGTCAAGCCGGGAAGCGAACACCCCGCCCCACCAGCCCTGAACGATGTACCCGGTACTATCAGTCACATTCTACAGTATTTCGACGAAAACGGTGACCTAGTTGCCATGGTGCACGAGTACGTTCGCCCCGATGGCTCCCTAGGTGGAGCCGGTCGACGAGATCCAAAATGGCTAAGAACCGGCAATCGCATACTCAAGCAAAGGCGGAAGAAGCCGAAGACCTAGATGTCACGGTCACCTAGGGTGAGGCGCCTTCGCACTTGCGGTCGACTCTTGCAGAGCCCAAAATAGTCCTGTCGCGGAATGGCGTGCGGCGGTATTGATTGTCCTCGCGAGGGGAGGCTGCTTCTAGATGACCAGGGCCGACAAGCAACCCCTGGAGCTTTGCTTCCTGGGCACCGGCAACGCCTTCGCGCCTCAGCGCTACTGGAGTTCCTTCCTCCTCAACGACCGCTACCTCTTCGACTGTCCCCCCACCGCGTTGGCCCACCTCAAGAAGATCGGCAAGCCGCCGGAAGACATACGGGCCGTCTTCATAACCCACTTCCACGGCGACCACTTCTTCGGCCTGCCCTTCCTCCTCCTTGAGTACGCCGAGTTGACGCCTCGGAGCGAGGACCTCTTCATCGTGGGGCCGGCACAGGTCCAGGAAAAGCTGGAGTGGATGACAGAGATGGGTTTCCCCGGCCTACTGGAGAAGAGTCGGGGTTACCGGCGCCGCTACCTGGAGGTGAGCGACGGCATGTCGGGCGAGGCCGGCGGGATACGCTTCCAAGCGCTGCTTGTGGAGCACGTGTCCAGCCTGGAGTGCTTTGGATACCGGGTGGAGATCGAGGGCCGCACCGTCGCTTACTCGGGCGACGCGCGCATGGGCGACATCGTGTACAAGCTCGCCGACGGCGCCGACGTCTTCGTGGTCGAGTGCTCGTGCTGGGACCAGGGCTGCGGCCCTCACCTGAACCCGCAGGACATCCGCGCCCTGCGCAAGGCCCTTCCCTCCAGCACCGTGTTTGTCCTCACACATCTGGATGAGGGTCAGGGGGACCTCCACGGCCTGGACGGCATCGTGGTGGCCGAGGACTTCGGGGTCTATAGGCTGTAACAGTCCTGAGAGGACGCCAGGAGGCCCGCTGCATCGCTGCGGCGGGCCTCCTCCTATCTTGCCCCCATCCCGCGGGCTGGGCTCAGGGCGTGGAATTTAGGAAGTCTTCAGTGTATAATTTCTGCTGACCATCGAGCTAGGCCGGGATCTTCCCGACCGGCTCAGCCGGTCGGCAAGACTTGTCGCCGCCGGGGGCTTCCCTCCAAGGGCGTCGCCCGATATCTTAGCGAATGGGCCTGGGAAGGATACCACCTTGTACGGCGTCGGAATTGCCAAGGGGCTCTGGGTCACCCTTAAGCATCTCTTCTTCCGCCCTCCCTTCACCATCCAGTACCCGGAGGAAGTGCGGCCGATCCCGCATCGGGCGCGCACCAACCTCCTCTGGTTCGAGGAGCGTTGCACCGGCTGTAGCACCTGCGCCCAGGCCTGCCCCGACGGCTGCATCCTCGTCGCCACCAGCCCCAAGCCCAACGGCAGCCTGAACGTCGAGCGCTACGAGATCGACTTCCGACTCTGCATGTACTGCGGGCTCTGCGTCGAGGCGTGCCCCTACCAGGCCATCCAGGCCGGCGGCGACTTCCGAGACGCCGTCTATGTCTTCGACGACATGTACAAGGACAAGCACGCCCTCACCCGCCTTGCCCAGCAGTACCTGCGCCAGAACGACTTCACCTATCCCCACGGGCAGAGAGCCCCCGAGTGGCTCATCGACCGTATCGGGAAGGACGCGGCCTAGCGTGGCGAAGATCACTGTCAACGGTCGCGAGATCGAGGCCGAGGTCGGCGCACCTCTGGTAGAGGTGCTGACCAATCTCGGCCTCGCCGTCCCTCACCTGTGCTACCTGGAAGGGCTGCCCCCCTACGCCGGCTGCCGCACCTGCCTGGTGGAGATCGAGGGGGCGCGTGGCCTCCAGCTCTCCTGCACCGCCAAGGTCGCCGAGGGCATGGTGGTGCGCACCGAGACGGAGGATGTGAAGGAGGCGCGCAAGGCCGTCACCTCTATCATCCTGGCTAACCACTCCGACCGCTGCCTCACCTGCCACCGGCGCGTCAAGTGCCTGCCCGGCGACATCTGCCTCCGCGACGACGTGGTCACCCACCGCTGCGTCACCTGCTCCAAGAACTACCGCTGCGAGCTCCAGACCCACTGCGAGCTGGTGGGGATGACGAACTACGAGCCGTGGGTGGGCGAAGCGCGCACCTACTACCAGGCCGACCAGCCGGAGGCAGACCGGGCGAACCCCTTCCTGGAGTTCGACGCCCAGATGTGCATCATCTGCACGCGCTGCGTCCGCGCCTGCGACGAGATCCGCCACACGGGCGCCATCACCCTGTCCGGGCGCGGCTTCTCCACCCGCATCGAGTTCGGCGCCGGTGGGCCCGTCCAGGAGTCCAACTGCGACTTCTGCGGCGCCTGCATCGATGTCTGCCCCACGGCTACCCTCATGGAGAAGCCCAACAAGTGGATCGCTCGCACCGACGAGTGGGTGTCCACGGCGTGCAACTCCTGTAGCGTCGGCTGCACGCTCAGCATGGGCGTCCGCAACGGGCGCGGCGTCATCATCCGGCCCGACCCCCTGAACCCGGTGAGCTTCGATCAGGTCTGCGTCCGCGGCCGCTTCCACTACGACGCCGTGCGCGACCGCGACCGGCTATCGCGGCACATGGTGCGCCGCGGCGAGGCGCTCCTGCCCGCGTCCTGGGAAGAGGCGCTGGACAGCGCCGCCGAACGCCTGGCCGAGATCAGGAGCCGGCACGGCCCGGCGGCCGTCGGCTTCCTGGGCTCGCCGGTCGCGACCAACGAGGAGAACTACCTGCTCCAGAAGCTGGCCCGCGCCGTCGTCGGCAACAACAACGTCGACTTTTCGGGTGGGCCGGTGGCCCGCTCTGTGGCCGAAGCCTTGCGCGATGCCTTCGGCAGCGAGGCCCTGCCCGCCGACCTGAGCCGCGTCGCCCAGGCCTCCGCCCTGGTGGTGGTGGCCGACGACCTGGAGTCCAGCCATAACGTCGCCGCCCTGCGGGTCAAGGATGCCGTCGTGAGGCGGGGTGCCCGCCTGGTGGTGGTCAGCCCGCGCTACGGTGAGGTGTGTGACTTTGCCGAGGTGTGGGTGCGTCCACGGGCCGGCGGCGAGGCCGCAGCCCTGGCCGCCGTAGGCGCTGCCCTGGCGGCGCGCACCGGCGCCCCGGAGGGTATCGAGGGAGCGCCGCCGGCCGCCGACCTGCCTGTCCGGCAGGCAGGCCCGTCGGCGGGTGGCGCCGCGCCCGAAGCCGTTCAGCGGGCCGCCGACCTCCTGGCCTCCGCCGCCGCCGACCCGCCTGACCGGCAGGCAGGCCCGCAGGCTCACCTGGCCTTCCTCTTCGCGCCGGGGCCCATCGGCCGGTTTGCCGCTGGCCAGACGGCGCGGGCGGCCGCCAACCTGGCCATCCTCTGCCGCGGCCGCGAAGCTCACCAGTCTTTCTACTCGTTGCCCGCCGAGGCCAACGTCCACGGCGCCCGCGACATGGGTGTGGCGCCGGACCTCTTGCCCGGCCTGCGGCCCCTGGAGGACGCCGCGGCCCGCGACGCCTTCCGCGAGGCCTGGGGCGCCGAGGTGCCGCCGGAGGCCGGCCTCGACTTCTGGGGGATGATGGAGGCCGCTCGTCAGGGCCGGCTGAAGGCCCTGGTGGTGGCGGGCGACAACCCATTCCTCTGGGCGCCCGGTCGCCAGCTCTTGCGCGAGGCGCTGGAGGGCCTGGACTTCCTGCTCGTCATCGATAGCCTGATGACGGAGACGGCGGAGCGGGCTCACGTTCTCCTGGCCGACGTACCCACCTACGGCAAGGACGGCACCTACACCAGCGCCGACCGTCGGGTCCTGCGCCTCAAGGCTGCCCTGGCGCCCCTGGGCGAGGCCCGGCCCGCCTGGCTCTCCCTGCGCGAGCTTGGGCGCCGCCTGGCCGAGAAGATTCCCGCCACGGTGAACCTGGAGGCGGAGGGACCGGAGGCCCTCATGCAGGAGATAGCCTCCCTGGTGCCGGCCTACGCCGGGGCCCGCTACGACCGCCTGCAATCGGGAAAGACGCGGGCCCTGCTGCCCGAGGTCCCTGCTCGGGTCGCGTTCCAGGAGGTCACCGCCCTCAGCGGCGAAGCCCCCGCCGAAGGTGTGCTCACTCTACTTACCGGTCGCAGCCTCTACACCAGTTTGGAGGGGGCAGCCCTGCGCTCGCCCGAGGCCGACAAGCTGCACCGGGAGGAGTCTGTGGAGATCAACCCGGCCGATGCCGCCGCCCTCAACGTCCGCCAGGGCGAGGAACTCGTGCTCCTCGATGGCAGCGCCGAGCTGGCCATTGCCGTCTCAGTCACCAAGGCGGTGCCGCCGGGCGCCCTCTACGTGCCCCTCTACTACAGCGGCGGCGCCGTCAACGCCCTCATCCCGCCCGACGACGGCCGGCCCCTCTTGCCGCAGGTGCGGGTGGCGGTACGCCAGCCGGCCTGAGAAGGCCGGAGCGCGAAGCCCTCGCGATGCCCCTCTCCAATGCCTACGCTGGTCGGCCCTGGAACGTGGGATCATTGTGGTCCAGCCACACGTCAGCCTTCGAAAAGGTGTCGCCGAACCAGGGGGCATACTGGTGGTTCTTGACGTAGGGCCACCTGGTGCCGACGTCTATCTCAGAGATCCAGTCCAGCCGTGCCGCAACGTTGTCGAGCAGATAGTGCTGGATGTCATACACCATCTGGCGTCGTTTCGCCGTGTCAAACTCATCCCGCTGGTCCTCCAGCATGCGGTCCAGGTCAGGGTCCGACAGGTTGAATGAGTTCTTGGGTCCATCGGTGTGGAAGTAGGGATAGAGGTAATCGTCTGCCTCGAGCCAGCCGTTGTCGTAGCCGAAGATGAAGACGAGCCGCTTCTGGAGAAGTCCCTGGGCGATCTCCGTGTAGCCGGTGGGATCCAGGCGCCCCTGGACCTCGAAGCCCAGAACCTCCTTCAACTGACTCTGGAACTGAGGCCAGAAGGTTTTCACAAAGTCGGGGACGCCGGTATAGACTACCTCCACAGGCCCGATAGACGGCCCGCCGGCTGCCTCCCACATCTGCTTGGCCTCGGTGAGGTCTTGCGCCCGCTCGTCAGGCTTGAACCGGTAGCCTCGCTTCTTGGTCAACTCCTCCAGCGGCAGCGCCCAGTTGTTGAGGGCCTGGGCGACCGGCGATGCCAGCAGGCAGGAGTTCTGGTATATCCCCTGGCCCATGACGCTGCGGTCGATGGCGATGTTGATGGCCTGACGCAGCCGCAGGTCCTTGAAGGGTGACTTGGCGGCCGGCGAGTCGTCGATCAGCAGGCGGCTCGTGATCCAGCTTGAAGATATCCATTCGTCTAGCAGCGTCCCCGTGTCAGCGGCTATGCGGGCAGGGCTTACGTTATCCACATAGTCCGTGTGATCCACCTGCTTGCTGTCGAAAGCGATCTCGATGGCTGTATTGTCGGCAGGGAACCAGGTGGTCTCAAAGCCGTCGATAATGGGGCGGCCGGACAGTCCCTGATCGGCCAGGTCGTCTTTGGCGAACCAGTCAGGGTTGCGCACGCCGCGCATCACCTGGAGAGCCACGAACTTGTCCAGGATGAAGGGGCCGGTGCCGATCATCTTGTCTAGGGAGTTCATGTCGTCGGTGGCCGGATCGACCAGCTCCTTGGCGATGATGAAGTTGTGGGTGTCGGCCAGATAGTGCAGGAAAGGAGCGGTGGGCTTCTTGGTGGTGATCTTGATCGTCAGGGGGTCTACAACCTCGATCTTGTCTATTGTCTCCCACTGGCTCCTTCGGTAGTAGAGAGCGCTGTTGGGGCTCTCCTTGTTCATCTGTCGTTCGATGCTGTACTTGACGTCCTCGGCGGTGAGCCCGCGGCCGGCCACCTGTGGGAACTGCTGGCTAAACTTCTCGGTGTTGTGGAAGCGAACACCGGGATGGATCTTGATAAGGTAAGTGAGCTTGTCCGGCGTCTCAGGCACAGCCTGCGCGAGGTCGGGTTCCAACACGCCGTGATAGGCGTCGTGATACTTCAGCACCTTGCTGAAGACGACGGAGTGCATGCTGGCCACTGGGCCAAATTGGGTCTGATGGGGGTCAAGGGTGTCCAGAGCGATGGCTTCGAAGCCGAACCAACGGACGATGCCGCCCCTGGTGGTGGCTGGCTCCAGCGCTGGCGGTGGGCCCACACCCCAGCGATGGTAGACGTTGCCCATCGCAGTGGTTGTCGGCGATCCTGCCGGCGACGGGCTTGGCCCCGCCTCCTCTCCGCCACAACCCACGAGCGACAGGGCTGCCAGCCCAGCCCCCGCGCCGGCCGCTCTCGTTAGCAGTTGGCGGCGGGAAAGCCGCCGTTTGGCCCATCGCGTCCAATAGTTAGGTCCATCCATCTCGTTGGGCCTCCCTCCCGTACTAAGCCACTATGGCAGGCGCGAGCGCAGCGCAATCATACTCCTCGCGTTGCAGGGAGGCAAAACCGGCAGCGCGCTCCGGGCCTTCGTTGGGGAGCGCCACCACGACGGTCGGAATCTCAACCCTGCCAAGCGCCAACCCTTGCCGGATTTGGGCACATCGGGTAGTCGGCCTCGTTAGCCGCTTTGGAGAAGAACGGGGCCATGATTGGACGCCGACCGCCTTGCGCGCCCCGACGGCGGCCCTCTATAATCCGGCTAGGGTCGGGGGGCGCACGTGTCCCAAGGCCTCCGGGCCGCGGCCCCGACGCACGTGGGCGACCGAATGATCCCCTGCCCGGTCTCTCTTTTCGCTTCGGGTTCCCACGGTTCCGGTTCCTCGTTTACGGCTCCGGGTGGGTGAAGCTGCGCCTGGCCTAAGTGCCCGCGCTTGGCCTTGGCAAGACTATGACCACGGTGGCCGACCTTTACCTCCTCCAGGAGATGGACATCGAAATGCAGGCGAAGCAGGCCGCCCTGGATGACGTGGAGGCACGCCTGGGTGAGAGCGAGGAGTTGGAAGAGACGCGCCGAGAGGTGGAGGAGACGCGCCATCGCCTTCGCGAAGCTCAGAAGAAGCAGCGCGAGGCCGAGTGGACGGTGGAGGAGGTCCGCGTCAAGATCCAGCCCCTGGAAAAGAAGCTGTACGGCGGCACTGTCAAGAATCCCAAGGAGTTGGTGGGATTCCAGCAGGACGTGGACAGCCTGAAGGCCCGCCAGCGTGAGCTGGAAGACCGGGCCCTCGAGGCCATGTCGGCGGCGGAGGAGGTGGAAAAGGCGCTGGCTGAGGCGGAAAGACGGCTGTTGGACATGGAGACTGGGTGGCAGGCGGAACAGGAGAGTCTCCGCCAGCAGCGGGACGTTCTCCGGCAGGAGATCCAGGAACTGGAGCAGAGCCGATCCGGCCAGGAAGCCACGATCGATGCTGAGATGATACGGCAGTACGAGTCCCTGCGGGCGCTGCACCAGGGGCGGGCCGTGGCCAAAGTGGAGCGCGGCATCTGCCAGGGGTGCCGCATAACCCTGCCCATGCACGTGCTTCAGAGGGCGCGCAGGGGCAATCACCTGGTACAGTGCACGAGCTGCGAGCGCATCCTTTACTTGAGTTGAAGTGAAAGCGGTCGGCTATTTTCGGGAGGTCCCGGCGGGCAAGGGCCAGCCACTGGCGGCCCAGAGTGCCGCCTTCCTCGACTTCTGTCAGCGGCAGGGCTACGAGGCCGTCGCCACCTTCGTGGACTCCGCCTCTGCCGACGACCGGGGGCCCACGGGCTTCCGGCAGTTGGCGGAGTTCCTTCGAGAGCCGGACAAGGGCTTTGTCGTCGTGGTGGTGCCTTGCCTGGAGGGCCTGGGTGAGAGCCTGCGGGACGTCGCCCGTCGCTACTTCCAGATCGAGAGCCTGGGGGCCCAGGTCGCCTTCACGGATGGCACGAAGGACGCCGCCGAGCAGCTCCTGGCTGCCTGGTCCAAGCTCGCTGACGGCAAGCGCCTCAGCGATCGCGTGCGGGCCGCCATGCGTCGCAAGGCCGTCAGGGGTGAGGTTCTGGGGCGCCCTCCCTACGGCTACAAGGTGGGCGTCCGTCGCCGCCTGGAGCTGGTGCCGGAGGAAGCCGTAGTCGTCCGCTACATCTTCCGCCTCTACCTTCAGGAGGGCCTGGGCATCCGCCTCATCGCCCGCCGTCTCAACGAGGAGGGGCTAAAGACACGGCGAAGCGGCAACTGGAGCATGGTGAGCATCCGGGACATCCTTCGCAACCGGGCCTACCTGGGCACTTACACCCGCTTCGGGGTGCGCGTACCGGGAAGCCACCCGGCCCTCGTCTCTGCGGAGGACTTCCGCCTGGTACAGGAGCGCCTCAGCGCCCGCCGCACCAGCTACTCACCGCGACGGGTCTCACCGTTCCTCCTCTCGGGGCTCCTTCACTGCGGCTACTGCCAGAACAAGATGATCGGCGTCAGCCGTCGGCAGAGCTGGCGGCGCAAGGGCGCGGAGGAGGAGAGCCAGGCCTCCTATCGCTATTACCAGTGCGAGTCCCGCACGAACCAGAGCATGTGTAACTACCATACGCGGCGAGCCGGGGAGCTGGAGGGGGCCGTGCGGGAGGCGCTAAGGGATGCCGAATCGGCCAGTCCCGCCCTGCCGGAGGCCGGCGACGAGGCGGGGGTGCTGGCCGAGTGGCAGAGCCAGACCCAGCGCCTGCACCGGCGGCTGGCGCAGGTGGACAAGCGACTGGAGGGCTACCTGGACTCGGCGGCACGGGGGCGCCTGAGCCGCGAGCGCCTGCGCAACCTCAGCATGGCGGCCGCCGCCGACCGCCTGGCCCTGGAGGAGGCCCTGGAGGAGACGGAACGCCGCGCCCGCCAGCACGCTACGGCCGCCGAGCGCCGCCGGCAGCGAGAATGGGCGCGCCAGCGCCTCTGTGACGAGTGGGACAATCTCCTTTTCGCCGAGCGCCAGGAGCTCTTGAGGCAGGTGGTGGAGCGAGTCGTGGTCACCGACGACGAGATCCACACCTTCCTCCGTCCCTGAAGCTCCTTGCCCGCCACACCTCTCTACCACCTGGCTTACTCCGACGGCGCTTCCCGGGGCAACCCTGGGCCGGCCGCCATCGGCGCCGTCATATTCGACCCGGAGGGTCGCGAGGTCTATCGTCTCGCCCGGCGCCTGGGCACAGCCACCAACAACGAGGCCGAGTACCGCGCCGCCATCGCTGCCCTGGAAGCGGCCCTGGCCCTGGGAGCGAGTCGAGTCGACCTGCGGATGGACTCGGAGCTGGTGGTGCGGCAGATGTCCGGGCGTTACCGGGTGCGAAACCCGCGCCTGGCCCGTCTCCACGCTCGAATGCTGGCCCTCCGCCAGCGCTTCGAGGAGGTGGTAGTTCGGCACGTGCCTCGCAGCGAGAACCAACTGGCCGATGCGCTGGCCAACCAGGCCCTCCTGCGAGGGCCGTGATGGAGGCGCGTCCGCCTTTGACGGACTGCGTCCCTACGGTCTCGTTTCATTGACTCGCTTGGGGGCCCATTGTAGACTGAGGTCGCCAGTAGGCCGGGTGGCCGCTCCTCCGGCTTGCCGGAGGGGAGGAAAGTCCGAGCTCCACCGGGCAGGGTGCTGGGTAACACCCAGGAGGGGCGACCCTACGGAGAGTGCCACAGAAACCACACCGCCCGGGGCTGGACATCCGCCTTTGGCGGACGGGCGGCCCCGAGCAAGGGTGAAATGGTGCGGTAAGAGCGCACCAGCGGTCGGGTGACCGGCCGGCTGGGCAAACCCCACCCGGAGCAAGACCAAATAGGAGGACCAGAGGTGCCCGGCCTGTCCTCGGGTTGGTCGCTAGAGGCGGTGGGCAACCGCCGTCCCAGACAGATGGCCACCATCCGCCTTGTGCGGATACAGAACTCGGCTTACAGGCCTACTGGCATAGCTATCGAGCCTTTCCGCCCTGGTGGCGGGGGCTCTCTTTCTTTCTAGCTTCCTATCGGTTCGTACCGGTCCCACCGGTTGGCAGCAGCTATCTAGCAAAGGAGGGCTCTGATGGTGAAACGCTGGTTATGGCTTTCTGGACTCGTAGCGGCAGTTGTTCTTCTGGCGGCAGCCGTAGCACCGCGCTTGGCGAGCGCGCAACGGACCGTGGATCTGGTGCTGGGGTGCAACCCCGTGGCCCTGACCTATGATGACGGCACCCCCACAACGACCGTAGCCGCCGGCGTCGCGCCGGCAGGCTCCCTTCTCGCCATCTGGAAGTATCTGCCGGCGGAGGGTCGCTGGATCGGCTATTCGGCTGGCGCGCCTCCCGAGGTCAGCGACCTACAGACCGTCGAGCGTCTGGACGCCGTCTTCGTCTGCGTCAATGCCGTCGCTACCATAACCATGCCGCAGATCGGAGGAGGCGGCTGAGGGTGCCACTAGCCTGCCGGCAGGCAGGCCCAGGCCGCCCATCCCCTCACAGGCCGAGCTGGTGAGGCATGTCTCGGGGGCCTGCCTGGCTGACGGGCATTGGCGAAGCAGAGGTTGTCGGCGACCTGCCGGCTTCGCTTACGGCGGTGTGCTACGACTCCCGTCGCGTTGAGCCCGGGTGTCTCTTCGTGGCCGTCCCGGGGGCTACGCCGCGCTCCCGCGACGGCCACGAGTTCATCGCCGAGGCGCTGGCACAGGGTGCGGCGGCGCTGGTGGTTCAGGCGGACCATCGACCGGCGTGGAAACGGCTGGCAGAGAGCGGTCGCGTACCCCTGGTGGTGGTCCCGGACAGCCGGCGGGCACTGGCGCCGCTGGCGGCCGCTTTCCACGGCTGGCCGGCGCGCCGTCTGCGGGTGGTAGGCGTCACCGGCACCGATGGCAAGACCACCACCGCCCATCTTATTGCTGCCGTGCTGGAGTCGGCCGGACGGCGCTGCGCCCTCCTGAGCAGCGCCGAGCTGCGCTCCGGCGGCCGCGCCCGGGTCAACGCGACCCACATGACAACCCTGGAGGCGCCCGAAGTCCAGGCTTTCCTGGCCGAGGCGCTGAGGACCGGGGATCGGTGGGCCGTCCTGGAGGCGTCCTCCCACGGCCTGGCCCTCCACCGGGTCGACGCTTGCGCGTTCGATGTCGCCGTCTTCACGACCCTCGGGTGCGACCACCTGGACTTCCACGGCAGCCTGGAGGAGTATCGGGCCGCCAAGGGGTGCCTCTTCCGACTGTTGGGGGAAGCGGCAGACAAGGGCGTGCCCAAGACGGCCGTCCTCAATGCCGACGACCCGGCGTCGGACTACTTCCGGGGCTTGACGGCGGCGTCCGTGGTCACCTACGGTCTGGAAGCCCCGGCCGATGTGACGGCTCATGACGTCCACGCCGAAGGCCTCGCCATGTCTTTCGAGCTTGCCGGGCCCTTCGGCGCTGTGCCGGTGAAGACGCGGCTGGCGGGGCGGTACAATGTGTACAACTGCCTGGCAGCCGCCGCCGTGGGCCTTTCCCAGGGGCTATCGGCCGAGGAAGTGAAGAGGGGGCTGGAGAGCGTATCCGGCGTGCCGGGCCGTATGGAGATCATCGATGCCGGGCAGCCCTTCTCGGTGGTGGTAGACATCGCGTCCACGCCGCAGGCGCTGGCCAACGTCCTGGGCGTGCTGCGGCCGGCCTGTCGGGGACGGCTCTGGGCCGTCTTCGGCTGCGCGGGGGAGAGGGACCCCGGCCGGCGCGACGGCATGGGGCGCGTCGCCGGGGAACTCGCCGACTTCGTGGTGCTCACCAACGAGGACCCCCGCTCCGAGGACCCCGACGCCATCATCGAGGCCATCGCTGCCGGCCTGCGCGAGAGCGGCCGCCGGGAAGGGGACGATTTCGTGCGCATTCCAGACCGGCGACAGGCCATCGCCTACGCTTTCGAGAGGGCGGGTGGCGACGACGTCGTTCTCCTGGCTGGCAAGGGCAGCGAGCAGACCATGGTCTTCGGCGACCAGCACGTCCCATGGGACGAGCGGACGGTGGCCCGCCAACGGCTGAAGCTGAGGATGCAGACTCACTAGGAGGAAGCATGGACAAAGAGGAAGTGGAAGCCCTAGCCCGTAGCGACCTGGCCCATTTCATCCACCCTCAGTACCACGCCAGCGAGCATCAGGCCCCCGTCATATACGTGCGTGGAGAGGGTGTCATCCTGTTCGACGCCCAGGGCCGGCAGTACATCGATGGACTGTCCAGCCTCTGGAACGTCGCCGTTGGGCACGGCCGCCGCGAGCTGGCCGAGGTCGCCGCCCGCCAGATGGCCGAGCTGGCCTTCTGCAGCAGCTACACCGGCTACTCCAACGTCCCGGCCATCGAACTGGCGGAGCGGCTGTGCGCCCTCGCCTACCCGAACATGGCGGCCGTCTTCTACGCCAACAGCGGCTCGGAGGCCGTCGAGGGCGCTTTCAAGGCGGCCCGCTTCTACTGGCACCTGCGCGGCCAGTCCGAGAAGTCGAAGATCATCTGCCGGAAGGAGGCCTACCACGGCGGCACGCTGGCTGCCACCAGCGCTACCGGCATGCCCGTGTTCTGGCGCGGCTTCGAGCCCATGGTACCCGGCTTCGTGCGGGTCGGCACCTGCTACTGCTACCACTGCGAGTGGGGGAAGACATACCCCGGCTGCGGCCTGGAGTGTGCCGGCGCTGTGGAGGAGACCATCCTGCGCGAGGGCTCGGACACGGTGGCCGCCGTCATCGCCGAACCCGTTCACGGCGCCGGCGGCGTCATTCCGCCCGTGCCGGAGTACTTCCCCCGCCTGCGGGAAATCTGCGACCGGCACCAGGTGCTCCTCATCGCCGACGAGGTGATCACGGGATTCGGGCGCACGGGCCGCTGGTTCGCCCTGGAGCACTTTCGCCAAGGCGAATCCGCCTCCGGCGGAGGATGCGTGCAGCCGGACATCATGACCATCGCCAAGGCTGTGACCAGCGCCTACGTGCCCCTCTCCGCCTTCATCATCTCTCGCCAGATCCATGAGACCATGACGGCGGCGCCGCCCTCCGAGCGCTTCATGCACGCCTACACCAACTCCGGCCATCCCGCGGCCTGCGCCGTCGCCCTGGCGAACCTGGACATCATAGAGAGGGAGGGTCTGGTGGAGAACGCCCGCCGCATGGGCGAGCGGCTCCTCTCCGGCCTGCGCTCTCTGGAGGAGATGGAGATCGTGGGGGAGGCGCGGGGCCTGGGCTTGATGGCCGCCGTCGAGCTGACAGCGGACAAGGAGACGCACCGCCCGTTCGAGCCGTCGCTGAACGTGGGTGGTCGCGTCCTGCGCGAGGCCCGGGAGCGGGGCCTGGTGGCCCGCGTCAAGGGCGATAGCTTCCTGGTGGCGCCGCCCCTGGTCATCACCGCCGACCAGGTGGACCGCATGGTGGAGATCCTGCGCGAGAGCATACGGGCGGCGGAAGAGAGTCTGGAAACCAAGAAGTAGGGACCAGGAACTGGGAACTGGGGAGTGCTTGCTTCTCAGTTCCGAGTTCCCAGTTCCTCCGTGCGGCTGGGCTCCGTTGACGGGGCGATGCCCCTGTGATAGCATCCCGGTTAGGAAAGGAGGTGATGCGGATGGACAACAGCGATAGTTGCTGCGCCCTAGGGTCTATCCACCCGCACCGCGCCTCCTTGGGGGTAGCTGCCCCCTAGACGCGCGGCCTGCCTCGGCAGGAGAGGCTAGGCCCTGGGCCTAGCAACGCGGGGCCACCTCGAGAGATCGGGGTGGCCCCTTACTTCCTGGACAGACGGTCCCATGACTCAAGGGTTCTCTGTCGAAGCCTTCCAGGCTCGCCTTCGCACTCGCTACGTGGGGCGGCGCTTCCTCTACCACGAGCGCCTCCCCTCGACGCAGGACGCGGCCAGGCAGGAAGCCGAGGGCGGCGCCCTTGAGGGCACCACGATCCTCGCCGACCAGCAGACAGCCGGTCGGGGGCGCCTGGGCCGACAGTGGGTCTCACCTCCGGGCGCTAACCTGTACTTCTCGGTGGTCCTGCGGCCTGCCGCTGAGCACCTGCGGACGCTGGGGATGATCTGGCCCATGGCTATCTGCCAGGCAGTGGGGGAAGTGACGGGCCTCCCGGCGCGGGTAAAGTGGCCCAACGACGTGCTGGTCGGGCCGCGCAAGCTGGCCGGCGTCCTCATCGACTCCGAGTTCAGCGGCGACCAGGTTGACTATGCCATCGCCGGCATCGGCCTTAACGTCAACCTGGACATGTCGGCGAACGAGGAGATCCGGGACATAGCCACCAGCATCTCGGCCGAGCTTGGGCGCGAGGTGGCGCGGGAGGAGGTGATGGCTGCGCTCCTGCATCGCTTCGAGCAGTTGTACGAGGCGGCGCGTCGGGGCCAGCCGGTCCACCTGGGCTGGAAGGCCCACCTAGATATCCTTGGTCGTCCGATCCGCGTTCGCTCCGGTGAAGGAGTGGAACAAGGCATCGCCGAGGACGTCGAGCCCGACGGCACGCTCATTCTGCGCCGGCCCGACGGCTCGCACGTCCGCATTGAGGCCGGCGAAGTCACCCTGAAGGGATAGCGGCGGGCTAAGACTCCTCGGGCTCCTTCTCCTCGCTCTCTTCGGCGGTCTCCAGCCCTGGCAGCGAGCTGCTGGCGGGAGGCTTAGTGACGCCCGGGGATGCGCCCCCGGCGGGGGCAGCTAGCGCCGCCCCGCCCCGGTCTATGAAGGCCTGGATGATGTCGATGGGCACCGGGAAGACGATGGTGCTGTTGCGCTCGGAGGCCACCTCGGTCAGGGTCTGGAGAAATCGAAGCTGGAGGCTGTAGGGCGCCGAGGACATGATTCGCGCGGCGTCAGCAAGCCTTTGGGCCGCCTGAAACTCGCCCTCGGCGTGGATGACCTTGGCCCGCCGCTCCCGTTCGGCCTCCGCCTGGCGGGCGATGGCCCGCTGCATTGTCTGGGGCAATTCCGCGTCCTTCACCTCGACGGTGCTCACCTTGACCCCCCAGGGCTCCGTCTGCTCGTCGATGATCTTCTGAAGACGCTGGTTGATGCGCTCCCTCTCCGAGAGCAGTTCGTCCAGGTCCGACTGTCCGAGGACGCTGCGCAGCGTGGTCTGGGAGATCTGGGAGGTGGCCCGGAAGTGGTCCAGAACCTTCACCACGGCCGCCTCCGGGTCCACTACCCGGAAGTAGATGACGGCGTTTACCTTCACCGTGACGTTGTCGCGGGTGATGCACTCCTGGCTCGGCACGTCCATGGTCACGATGCGCAGGTCTACCTTCACCATCCGCTCCACTACGGGGATGATGAAGAACAGGCCCGGTCCCCGAGCGCCCATCAGCCGGCCGAGACGGAAGATGACGCCCCGCTCGTACTCCTGGACGATGCGTACTGCGTATGGGTAAACAAAGATCCCCCACGGGGGTATGAGGAGGGCGTAGCCCAAGGCGATCAGCAGCGCCTTGACGAACCGTTCCATGACTAGCTCCTTTGCTTGTGCCTCTTCTAAGGGTCCACGGGTCAGCCGGGCGCGGTCATGCCGTGCCTGCCTGACCCTCTTCTGGCCGCCCTGCCTCCGGCCGATCATCTCCTGTCGGAGGCTCCGCCTTTCCTTCGGCGGGCGCCCTCCGCACGCTCAGGCGGAGACCGCGCACAGCGGTTACTATGACCTTCTCGCCCACCTGGACAGGCCCGTCCTCCGAGGTGGCCTGCCACCGCTCGCCTTGCAAGAACACCTGGCCGCTCGGCTCCAGGGGCGAGCGGGCCACGGCGGTGCGTCCAATGAGCGCCTGCGCGCCGGTCTTAGCGGGCAGCATGCGTCGCATGCGGAGGATGGTGCTCATTATCATCAGGAAGAATACGCCGATGACGGCGGCCCAACCATAGATCAGCCACCTCGATACCTGGAACTCGGGGTTACTGGTGCTGGTGAGCAGCAACCCACCCAGGATCAGGGAAACGATGCCGCCGACGCCCAGGGCGCCGAATCCTTGCACCAGCAGCTCGGCGATGAAGAGAGCGAAGGCGAGGAGGATGAGGAGGACGCCCGCCCAGTTGACGGGCAGGGTACCCAGCGAGAAGAAGGCCAGCAGCAAGGCGATGCTCCCGACAACGGCAGGCAGGATGAACCCCGGGTGGAGCATCTCGATGGCGATGGCCGCGAGCCCCACGCTGAGCAGTATGAAAGCGATGTTAGGGTCGCTGAGGATGAGGAAGAAGCGCTGCACCAGGCTCATGTTGTTCTCGACAATGGGGGCGTCGGCTACCTGCAGGGTGGAGGGGCCCGACAGTAGCTGCACAGAGCGGCCGTCGACGGCGGCCAGCAGGGAGGGCAGGTCGGGCGCCACTAGGTCGACAACGTGAAGCTGGATGGCCTCCTGCTCATCGGCGGAGACGCTCTGGCGCACGGCGCTCTCGGCCCAGTCGGCGTTGCGGCCCCGGAGCTTGGCGATGCCGGTGATGTAAGCGGCGGCGTCGTTGGTCACCTTGTCGCCCAGCGTCCCCTCGATGTCCGCGCCGCCCGCGCCCACAGGGTGGGCGGCGCCAATGGCGGTGTTGGGGGCCATGGCAGCCACGTTTCCGGCCATGGTGATGAAGGTGCCGGCGGAGGCGGCGCGGGCCCCGGGCGGCCAGACGTAGGTGATGACCGGCACCCGGGACGACTCTATGCGCTGCACTATGTCGCGCATGGAGCTGTCCAGCCCGCCGGGGGTGTCCAGGCGCAGGACGACGGCCGCCGCATCGCTGTCCTCGGCGGCGCCGATGGCGCTCTCCACGTAGCGGGCCATGACGGGGTTAATCTCCCCGTCGATGGTGATCACGTGGACGGCGTTCTTCTCCTTGATGGATGCAGCGCAGCCCGCCAGCCCCAGCGCCAGGAGCATGGCGCCGAAAAGCAGAAGAGGGCCCCCGCTGGCCGCTCTGCCGAATGGTCTCTTGGACATGCTGACTCCTGTCAAAGATTATATCCTTTTCGATGAGGCCACTCCCAGGGCCTCTCCCCTTCAGTTGAAGCCGCTAGAGGCTCATTGTAGAATGGCCCTGCCCGCCGATCCCGGCGGCGTGTCGGGCGGGCGGGCTCGCTTGTTCTAAGAGGAGAAGCAGGAAGCCCATGAGTCGCAGGGTTCTAAGGGTTGGTCTGCCGGCCGGCAGTCTCCAGGAGGCTGCTCTGACCCTATTCCGCAAGGCGGGCTACAACGTGACGTTCCATTCCCGCTCCTACAACCTCTCTGTAGATGACCCGGAGATGGAGTGCATCCTTGTCCGAGCCCAGGAGATCCCTCGCTACGTGGAGAACGGGGTGATGGACGCCGGGCTGACCGGCTACGACTGGGTGCAGGAGAACGGGGCCGACGTGGTTGAGGTGGCCGATCTGGTGTTTGCCAAGGAAACGCGCGGGCCGGTACGCTGGGTGCTGGCGGTACCCCTTGACTCACCCATCAAGAAGGTTCAACACCTGGAGGGGAAGCGCATCGCTACCGAGCTCGTGAACGTGACCGGCGACTTCCTGCGCCGGGCGGGCGTCAAGGCGCAGGTGGAGTTCTCGTGGGGCGCTACCGAAGCCAAACCACCCGTCCTGGCCGACGCCATCGTCGAGCTGACTGAGACGGGCAGCTCGCTGGCAGCCAACAACCTGCGGGTTGTGGAGACGGTCCTGGAGAGCACGCCTCGCTTCATCGCCAGCAAGGAAGCCTGGGCCGATCCCTGGCGACGCAGGAAGATTGAAGACGTTACCTTGATGCTGAAGGGCGCCATGGCCGCCGAGGGCAAAGTCGGGCTGATGATGAACGTAAGAGTGGCAGACCTCGATACGGTCGTCGCTGTCCTCCCGGCCCTGGAGAAGCCCACGGTCTCCTCCCTTTCCGACAAGGCGTGGGTAGCCGTGAACACCATCGTCGATGAGTCCGTGATGCGGGAGATCGTGCCCAAGCTGAAGGATGCCGGAGCGCGGGGTATCGTGGAGTACCCCATCAACAAGATCATCGAGTAGCCATGCCACCCCTGGCCCTGCACATGGGCATCGCCAAGGAGCTGGCCGACGGCCTGCGGCATCCGGCGCTGGAGGCGGACCTGGGCGCCTACTACCTGGGATCGACGACGCCCGACATCCGGGTGCTCACGCGCTGGGAGCGGCAACGCACCCACTTCTTCGACCTGAACGAGTTCGGCCACCAGGACGGCGTGACGGCCCTCTTCAGCGAGCATCCGGAGCTGGCCGACCCTAGCCGCCTGAACCCTTCGACACGCTCCTTCGTGGCCGGCTATGTCTCACATTTGGTCATGGACGAGGTGTGGATCGAGGATATTTACCGCCCCTTCTTCGGCCAGCAGTCGGAGCTGGGCGGCGACGCGCGCGCCAACGTGCTGGACCGCGTCCTCCAGTACGAGCTGGACCGCCAGGAGCGCACGAAGCGGGAGATCATGGAGCACGTGCGCCAGGAGCTGGCCGCCAGCGCCCTGGAGATATACGTCGGCTTCATCGATGCCGAGACGCTGCGGCGCTGGCGTGACATCTCGGTGGAGGTGGCGGCCCACGCCCCCGACTGGGCCAGCTTCCGCTACCTGGCCGGCCGCCACCTGAAGGCGTACGGAGTCGGCACGCCAGAGGCCGTGGAAGAGTTCATCGAGGGTGTGCCGGAGATGCTGGCGCACACCGTCCGGCTCGTAGGCCGGGACCGCATCCAGGCCTTCCTGGACCGGAGCCGCAGCGGTACTCTGCGGGCCATCAAGGACTACCTTTCGTGAGGATCATCTACGGGGCTGAGGAGGCACGGAGGACGGTGCTCCGCCGCCGGCCTATGGGCGAGACAGAGCTGCCGCCGGCGGTCCGGGAGCGCATCCGGGAGATCTTCGGCGCTGAGCTGTCGGCCCGGGAGGTGGTGGAGCGCATCGTGGCCGCCGTGCGGGCGGAGGGCGACGCCGCCGTCCGCCGCTACAGCCGCGCCTTCGACGGGGTCGAGTACGCCTCGCTGGAGGTGCCCCGCGCTGAAGTGGAGGCCGCCTACCGGCAGGTGGACCCGCCCCTGGTGGAGGCCCTGCGCTTCGCTGCCGACCGCATCCGCGCCTTCCACGAGGCCCAGCGCCGTCGCGGCCCGGCCGACTTCTTCGAGGACGGCCTGGGGATGCAGGTCCGGCCCCTGGAGCGGGTGGGCGTCTACGTACCGGGGACGGTCGCCGTTTATCCCTCGTCGGTGCTGATGACGGTGATACCGGCGCGGGTGGCCGGCGTCGATCAGGTGTACATGGCGAGCCCGGCCTCCGCCGACGGCCAGGTATCGCCCCTCAAGCTGGTGGCGGCCGGCATCGCCCGCGTGGACCGGGTGTTCCGGGCCAGCGGCGCCCAGGCCATCGCCGCCTTCGCCTATGGCACGGAGACGGTACCGCGGGTGGACAAGGTCTGTGGCCCCGGCAACATCTTCGTCACCCTGGCCAAGCGGCTGGTCTACGGCGACGTGGGCATCGATTCCCTCTACGGGCCCACGGAGACGGTGGTGGTGGCCGACGAGGCGGCCGACCCGGCTGCCTGCGCCGCCGACCTCCTGGCCCAGGCCGAGCACGATGAGCTGGCGACGCCCCTCCTCCTGACGCCGTCGGAGGCGCTGGCGCGGGCCGTCGCCGGGGAGGTGGAGCGGCAGCTCGAGGGCCTGGAGCGGGCCGACATCGCCCGGTCGGCCCTGGAGGCGCGCGGAGGCATCGTGGTGACGGCGAATCTGGAAGAGGCGCTGGCGCTGGCCAACGAGTTCGGGCCGGAGCACCTCTGCCTGCTGGTGCAAGACGCCGCCTCCTGGGCGCCGCGGGTGCGGCACGCCGGCGGCCTCTTCCTGGGCGAGACCTCGCCCGAGGCGGTGGGGGACTACACGGCTGGCCCCAGCCACGTCATGCCGGCCGGGGGCAGCGCCCGCTTCTCGTCGCCCCTCAGCGTCTTCGACTTCCTGAAGTTCACCAGCGTGGTCGACATCGACGCCGCCATCCTGGGGCGTCTGGGGCCACCGGCGGCGGCCATCGCCCGCGCCGAGGGGCTGACGGCCCACGCCCGCGCCATCGAGCGGCGCCTGGAGCGCGACTAGCGACGGGGGAGATTCGACATGCGCCGGACATCCGCCACTGACGTAACCCGCCTGCTGCGCCCTGACCTGCTGGCCATGGAGGGCTACGAGCCCATCGAGCCCACCGACGTGCTGGCCGAGGCGCTGGGCATCCCGCCTGAGCGCGTGGTCAAGCTGGACGGCAACGAGAACCCTTATGGCCCTTCGCCCAGGGCCCTGGCCGCCCTGGCGGACGCCCGCTCCTACCACATCTATCCGGACCCCCAGCAGCGCAAGGTGCGGCGGGCCCTCGCCGCCTACCTGGGCGTCGCCGAGGAACTGGTGGTGGCGGGCAGCGGCAGCGACGAGCTCATCGACCTCATCCTCCGCGCTACCCTCTCGCCTCCCGCCCAAGGCGGGTCCGCCTCTGGCGGAGGTGAGGGCGTCATCGACTGCCCGCCCACCTTCGGCATGTACTCCTTCAGCACGTCGGTCTGCGGCGGGCGGGTGATAGAGGTGCCGCGGCGGGAGGACTTCTCCCTGGACCTGCCTGGCATCGAAGAGGCGAGTGGCCAGGGGGCCAAGGTTGTCTTCGTGGCCTCGCCCAACAACCCCACCGGCAACGGCGCCACCCCTCGAGAGGTGGATGCGCTGCTGAATCTGGGGCTGCTGGTAGTGGTGGACGAGGCCTACGTGGAGTTCGGGGGCGAGAGCCTGGTTTCGCGGGTGGCGGAGCGAGAGCGGCTGGTGGTCCTGCGCACCTTCAGCAAGTGGGCGGGCCTGGCCGGGCTGCGCGCCGGCTACGGCGTCTTTCCGCCTGCCCTGGCGTCGCTGCTGCTGCGCATCAAGCCGCCCTACAACCTGAACGTGGCGGCCCAGGTGGCTGTCCTGGCCTCCCTGGAGGACGTGGACCTCCTGCGAGAGCGGGTTGCCTCGCTGGTGCGGGAGCGGGAGCGGCTGTACAGGGAGCTGGCGCGCGTTCGCTTCCTGCGCCCGTATCCCTCCCAGGCCAACTTTTTGCTTTGCCGGGTTGAAGGGCTGGAGGCGCGCTCGGTCCGCGACCGCCTGGCGGAGCGGGGCATCTTCGTGCGCCACTTCGATACGCCCCTGCTGAGGGGCTACCTGCGCATCAGCGTCGGCCTGCCGGAGCACACGGACGCGCTCCTGCGGGCCCTGAAGGACCTAGTTGCCACAGATTCACACAGATGAAGCACAGATCCTCAGGCTGACGGAACCTGTTGCGGGCAATCTGTGTCTGCCTGCCTGCCGGTAGGCAGGTCTGTGCCTATCTGTGGCTGACGGCAGCCAAACGTAGGGACGGAGCTTTAGCTCCGTCCTCAAGGCCGCCGGAGCCGCGCTCAAGCCTAGGTGCCAGAAGGCTGGCCTTCAGGCCGGCACGACCGCCAGGCTCAAGCCTGGCCTTCGGGGGTAAGTAGGCCCGCCCGCCGCGGGCGGGGATAGGAGGGACGAGTGGTCGGCGAGCGAAGGCGTGGACGGGCGCGACCGGCGATCGCCCGGAAGGGCGGGCGGCAGGGCAGCATCGAGCGGGAGACGAAGGAGACGCGCGTCTCGGTGCGGGTGGACCTGGACCCGCCTCTGGCGGGGGCCCAGGTGGACACAGGCATCGGCATGTTGGACCACCTGCTGGAGCAGGTGGGGCAGCATGGTCTTATTGACATAACTATCAAGGCCCAGGGCGACCTCCACCGCGATGCCCACCACACGGCGGAGGACGTGGCCATCTGCCTGGGGCGTGCCCTGGACAAGGCCCTGGGCGACCGGCAGGGCATCGTGCGGATGGCCGACGCCCTCGTGCCCCTGGACGAGGCGCTGGCGCTGGTGGCCCTGGACCTCAGCGGGCGCGGCTACTCCTCACTGGACCTGTCGTGGGCGGGGGAGCACCTGGGCGACCCGGCGGGCGTCTGCCTGCCGACGGACATGGTGGGCCACGTCCTGGCGACGCTGGCGGCGGAGGGCCGCTTCACCCTCCACGCCCGCATCCTGTCGGGGGGCAACGACCACCACAAGGCGGAGGCGCTCTTCAAGGCGCTGGGGCGGGCACTGGGCGCCGCCACCCGCCTCGACCCACGCCGGGCCGGCCAGACGCCCAGCACGAAGGGGAGGCTGGTATAGGCGGAACATAGGGCATAGGGCATAGGGCATAGAACAAAGGGCCAGGGCCAGCAGCGCTAGGCCCTTTGTCCTTTGCCCTTTGTTGGGGTGGGGTTGAACGTGGTGGGGCTACGTTTCCTCCAGCTCGAAGCGGTAGTTCTCGATGATGGGGTTGGCCAGGAGCTGGCGGCACATCTCGTTGAGGAGGCGCTCCGCCTCCTGGCGGCTGTCGCCGTCGAGCCGGATCTCCATGTATTTGCCGGCCCGCACGCTCTCGACGCTGGTGAACCCCAGGGAGTGCAGGCCGCCCTTGATGGTGAGCCCCTGGGGGTCGTTCACCGTGGGCTTGAGGGTTACGTAGACCTTAGCCAGGAACACTGCTAGCCCTCCCCCTGGCGGGACAGCTCCCGCCCCGTCAGTCTCCGATACGCCTCCCGATAGCGCTCCGCGGTGCTGGCCACGACGTCCGGCGGCAGGACCGGCGCCGGCGGCTGCTTGTTCCACCCCGAGGCCGTGAGCCAGTCGCGCACCGGCTGCTTGTCGAAGCTGGGCTGCGGGCCGCCGGGCTGGTAGCCGTCGGCGGGCCAGAAGCGGCTGGAGTCAGGCGTCAGCACCTCGTCGATGACGATGAGCTCCTCCTCGCCGTCCATCTCCACCCAGCCGAACTCGAACTTGGTGTCGGCGATGATGATGCCCCGCTGGCGGGCGTACTGGGCGGCGTACTTGTACAGGGCCAGGCTGCGCAGGCGGAGCACGCTGGCCGCCTTGGGCCCTACCATCTCCAGCACCTTCTCGTAGCTGATGTTGATGTCGTGGCCGCTCTCCGCCTTGGTGGAGGGCGTGAAGACGGGCTCCGGCAGCTCGTCGCTCTCCCGCAGGCCCGGCGGCAGCCGAATGCCGCAGACGCTTTGCGACTCCCGGTACTCGACCCAGCCGGAGCCTGATAGGTAGCCGCGCACCACGCACTCGATGTTCACCCGGCGCGCCTTGCGCACGATCATGGAGCGGCCGACGAACTCCGGCGGCAGCTCGAAGGGCAGGTCGTCGGCGGGGGTGCCATCGGCCAGGCGGATGAAGTGGTTGGGCACCACCGAGGCCGTCTGCTCGAACCAGAAGGCGGAGAGCTGCGTGAGCACCGCCCCCTTGTCCGGGATGCCGTTGGGCAGGACGACGTCGAAGGCGGAGATGCGGTCCGTCGCCACCATCAGGAGGCGGTCGCCGAGGTCATAGGTGTCGCGCACCTTACCCCGGGCATACAGGTTGGGGAGGTGAGTCTCAAGCAAAACCGGCGATGTCACCTACTCTGCCCTCACTTTTAGCGCCTGGGCCCGTAGTCCGCCCGAAGGCCAGCCACGTGGCCATTGAGAGAATAAGCCGACATGATTGGCTACCCGTAGGGACAGAGCTTCAGCTCTGTCCAACCCCCGCCGCGGACGGAGCTTTAGCTCCGTCCCTACAATAGTCCCACCCGCCGGAAGCTGGTGTCCTTTCCTCCGAAGGCCAGCCTTCAGGCTGGCTTGTGCCAGGCCGAGGCCTGGCCTTCTGTGGTAAATCGTAGGGACAGAGCTTCAGCTCTGTCCAACCCCCGCCGCGGGCGGAGCTGAAGCTCCGCCCCTACGTTAGAAGTCCCACGCGCCTGAAACTGCTGTCCACGTGGCGCAGGTAGTAGTTGTAGTCGAAGATCTGGTCGAGCTCGGCGGGCGAGAGGCGAGACGTTACGTCGGCCTCGGCGTCGAGGAGCTGGCGGAACGGTCGCCGCTCTTTCCAGGCCTGCAACGCGTTCCGCTGCACGATGGCGTAGGCCTCCTGGCGGCTGAGCCCCTTCTCGATGAGGGCCAGCATCACCCGCTGCGAGAAGATGACGCCCTGGGTCATCTCCAGGTTCTCCCGCATGCGCTGTGGGTAGACCTGGAGCCCGTTCATGATCCAGGTGAACATGTCCAGCATATAGTCCAGCAGCAGGCAGGAGTCGGGCAGGATGATGCGTTCCGGCGCCGAGTTGCTGATGTCGCGCTCATGCCAGAGGGCGACGTTCTCCAGGGCGGTAACGGCGTGCCCCCGGATGACGCGCGCCAGCCCGCAGACGCGCTCGCACTTCTCCGGGTTGCGCTTGTGGGGCATGGCGCTGGAGCCCGTCTGGCCCTTGGCGAAGGGCTCCTCGGCCTCCAGGATCTCCGTTCGCTGGAGGCTGCGGATCTCGGTGGCGAAGCGCTCCAGGGAGGCGGCGATGATGGCCAGGGTGGCGACGAACTGGGCGTGGCGGTCGCGGTGCACGATCTGGCTGCTGACGGGCTCCATGGCCAGGCCCAGGTGGGCACAGGTCCTCTCTTCCACCTCCGGCGGCACGGTGGCGTGGGTGCCGACGGCGCCGCTAACCTTGCCCACCACCGCCTGCGACTTCGCCTCCGCCAGGCGACGGGCGTTGCGCCGCATCTCGTCCACCCACGTCGCCAGCTTGAGGCCGAAGCTGGTCGGCTCGGCGTGGACGCCGTGGGTGCGGCCCATCGTCAGGGTGTCCTTGAACTCCACGGCGCGCCGCTCCAGCACCTCAAGGAGGGCGGCCACGTCCCGTTCCAGGATCTCGGCGGCCGCCTTTATCTGGAGGCCCTGGGCGGTGTCGATGACGTCGTTGGAGGTAAGGCCCAGGTGGACATAACGGCTCTCCTCGCCCAGGCTATCGGCGACGGAGCGCAGGAAGGCCGTCACGTCGTGGTGGGTCTCCGCCAGGTAGCGGTTGACGTCGGCCATGTCATAGCGGGCGTGGCGGATGCGCTCGACGGCCTCTTTGGGGATGGTGCCCTGCTCGCCCCAGGCCTCGCAGACGGCGATCTCCACCTGGAGCCAGCGGTCCAGCTTGCCCTCCTCGGACCAGATGCGGGCCATCTCGGGGCGGGAGTAGCGTTCGATCATGGCGTCAGTCCAGGTACTCCGTCCTCGGCGGCGAGAAGATGTCGATAGCGATGGAGTCCTCGAGGGCGATGACTCCGTGGGGGACGTTGCTGGGGGCCAGGTAGCTATCGCCCTCGACCAGCTCCCGCGTCTCGCCGCCGATCTCGAAGCGGACGCGGCCGCGGGCGATGTAGCCGACCTGCTCGTGCTCGTGCTGGTGGGGCGGCACCGTCGTGCCCTTGGCCACGGTCACTTCGACCAGGGTGGCGCGGTCGCCGCTGACCAGGGTGCGGCGTACGACGCCGGGGAACATCTCGACGGGCTTGGCTTCGCGTCGGGGCTTGAACACGTTCCTGCCTCCTCTATCCCTGCGGGATCGCCGGCCTCAGATTATCCCATCGACGGGCGGATATCTAGCGGGCTCCGGGAAAAGTTGCCGCTCGCCCTTCGACAGGCTCAGGGTGAGCGGTTCCTGCACTCATGGTGAGCCTGTCGAACCACGCCCTTCGACAAGCTCAGGACGCGCGGCCCACTTGGGTTCATCAGCGCCCTGCTGGGCCCTCAGCCCTCGGCCAGGCGGCGGCGGTGGTCCTCGTAGGCGCGCCTGATGTCCTCGTACCGGAGGGCGAGAATCTCGGCGGCGAGCAGGGCGGCGTTGCGCGCCCCCCAGGCGCCGACGGCCACCGTCGCCACGGGCACGCCGGGCGGCATCTGGGCCATGGCCATCAGCGCGTCGATGCCCTTGAGGGCGCTGGAATCGATGGGCACGCCGATGACGGGCAGCGGCGTGTAGGCCTTGATGACCCCCGGCAGCGCGGCCGAGCCGCCGGCGCCGGCAATGATGACCTCGATGCCCCGCTCGCGGGCGGAGAGGGCGAAATCACGCAGCTTGTCCGGCGTGCGGTGGGCGGAGAGCACGGCCGTCTCGTGGGGGATGCCCAGCTCCTTCAGGGTGTCGAGGCACCCCTGCATCACGGCGGAGTCGGATTTCGAGCCCATGACGACGGCGACGAGAGGTGGTTCACTCATGGGTTAGGTACACTCCAGATGCGCTCCCCTCTGAGCGTCTAGTCCGAATAGAAGTGGGCGCGCAGTTGTTCTGGCCGGATGTATTGCGAAGCCTGTCTGAAGATTGCTCCAAGCGTATCCGGGGCCATTTCGCTGTGGAGAGGGACTGTCAAGGTCTGCCTTTCTCCTCTGGAAGTCACCCTTCGGAGCTTTGCGTGGCTGCCTCGCTGCGAAATCACGATGAATCCGAAAGTCTCCAAGATCCGGACGACTTCTTGCCCCGAGAGGCGGCGGAGCCTAGGTGACACGGCTGGTCGGTTCCAGCTCTATGGTCACCACAAGGGAGGGATTCGGCTCCAGGCCGAACTCGGCCGGGTCCTCACCTTCCAGGTGCAGGCTAACTGCCTCCTGGAGATTGGCGATGGTCTCGTCCAGAGTCTTGCCTTGGGTGACCACGCTGATGCCCACGCATTCGGCGACGTAGTACGACTCGCTCTTGTGGATGAATGCCTTTATGGTCTTCTGCATTGTCTTCCTCCCCCGGTTGGATGGGAAAGGGCAACTTATCTGACCCTATGTTCCTCTGGCATCGGTCCTCATCCGATCGAGGCCCTCCGCTACGCCTCGCCCCTGCCAATGCCGATGTCCCGACGGTAGTGTACTCCCTGGAAGCGGATGCGCTCTACGTTGCGATAGGCTTTCTCCCGCGCTGCGGACAGGGTGACGCCGGTGGCTACCACCGTCAGCACGCGCCCTCCGGCCGTGACCACGACGCCGTCCTCGCGGCGCTTGGTGCCGGCATGGAAGACCTGCACGTCCGCGTCTACCTCGTCCAGCCCCTCGATGGGAAAGCCGGTCTCGTAGGAGCCGGGGTAGCCGCCGGAGGCCAGCACCACGCCCACGCAGGCCTCGTCGCTCCACTCGACCACCGTGCCTTCGAGCCGGTCGTTGACCACCGCTCGGAGGACCTCCAGCAGGTCGGTCTTCAGGCGGGGGAGGAGCACCTGCGTCTCCGGGTCGCCAAAGCGACAGTTGTACTCCAGCACCCGCGGCCCGTCGGCGGTCATCATGAGGCCGGGGTAGAGGACGCCCCGGTAGGGCCGTCCCTCTTCGAACATGGCCCGCACGGTGGCCCGCGTCACGTGCCGGTCGATCCACTCCTCGGTGGCCCGGTCCAGCCAGTGCGGCGGGCTATAGGCGCCCATGCCGCCGGTGTTGGGGCCCTGGTCGCCGTCGAAGACGGGCTTGTGGTCGCAGGAGAGGGGCATGGAGACGACGGCCCGGCCGTCGGTGAAGGCGTGGGCGGTGACCTCCCGCCCCTGAAGGCGCTCCTCCACCACCACCCGCCGGCCGGCGTCGCCGAAGACGCCGCGGAGCAGCATCTCCTCCAGGGTCGCCAGCGCCTCCTCCTTGCTGGAGGTGACTACGGCGCCCTTGCCGGCCGCCAGGCCATCGGCCTTGACCACCAGGGGGCCCTGGTGCGCCCGCACGAAGGCGGCCGCCTCGTTGAAGGAGTCGAAGGCACCGAAGGCGGCGGTGGGTATGCCGTGGCGCTGCATGAGGGTCTTGGAGAAGACCTTGCTGGACTCGATCTCGGCGGCGGCGCGGCTGGGCCCGAAGGCGGGGATGCCGGCGACGGCCAGCCGGTCGACGAGACCGCGCGCCAGGGGCTCCTCGGGCCCGACTACGACGAGGTCGGTGCGCCGGTCGCGGGCGGCGGCGGCCAGCCCCTCGATGTCGTTCGCCGCTATGGGCAGGTTCTCGGCGATGGCAGCGGTGCCGGCGTTGCCCGGCGCGACGGATAGCTGGCCCAGCAGGGGGCTCTGCGCGAGCTTCCAGGCGATGGTGTGCTCGCGGGCGCCGGAGCCGACAAGGAGGACGTTCACGGGGGTAGCCTCAAAAGCGCCTCATCCTCTCTTCTCGCTTCCGCCGGACTATCTCGGCTGCAGCCGCTTGCATGCCGCTCTCCTGCAGGATGGCCTGTCGATTCTCGCGAATGCGGCGCAAAACTTCCATCTGCTGCTCGTGTGGACTTGTGGCGCTCTCTCGTACCGCCAACTCGGCGACCTCGGCCTCCACCTCACGGGTCTCGATTGTAAGGGGCAGCCCCTCCTCTGCTCGGTCCTCCAGACACTCTCGGATCTCCCTCGCTATCATCTCCGGCGTCTCGACCGGCAGCGGAATCTCATCCTCTCGTCGCACCTCAAGGCAGAGGAGGATGGCCTCCCGGATGTTGGCGAGGGCCTCGTCCAGGGAGTCGCCCTGGCTGACGCAGCCGGGCACGGCAGGGCAGATCACGGAGTAGCCGCCTTCGGCCTCGGGCTCAAGGATGACGGTGAACTTCATGGCAGGCCCATGATAGCACGCGGCAGGCGCAGAACGAGAAGTTGAGGCGCCAAGTGGGATCGGCCGCCGCGGTCATGCTCTGCACGGTTATCGCGCCCGTTCGTTACTGCTCTTGGCCGCCACGGTCAGAAACGTCGGCGCTCCCGTGAAGCGTGAGTTCGTGCGCGAGAAGCCGGAGACGAAGAGCCTCGTTTCGCGCCCACGCGGCGTCCCCGCGAACCCAAAGGAAGTAGCGCTCAACCAGCTCGAGTGTGGGCTCATGAGCAGCCTGTGAAGCCATCGCGGCATGCACTCCGCCCTTGGTCGATTCGGACACGATTCCAGAGTAGTGATCCAGCCTATTCGCAGCTACTATGCAGGCCTCGCCGCAGGCCCGGCCTGCAGGCGGGCCAAGTGGAACCTCCACGAACAGCGATCGCTTCATCTGGCCCCAGAGTTCGGGGTTCTTCAGGGCTGCCAGAGCAGCCCGCATGTCGTGCTGCCATACGACTCGGTCGGCGGCGACCTGTATGCCGTAGTCGGGCTGCAGGCCGAGGTCAATTTCCTCAATGATCATGCTTAGCGCGGCCAGGAGAGGCCCCATGTCTTCGGGACTGACCCTCAATGGCATTCTAGGCCCTCACTCCCACTCTATCGTGCCTGGTGGCTTGGAGGTGATGTCGTACACCACGCGGTTGACGCCCGGCACCTCGTTCACGATGCGGTTGCTGATGCGCGCCAGCACCTCGTAGGGGAGGCGGGCCCAGTCGGCCGTCATGGCGTCGTCGGCGGTGACGACGCGCAGGGCCACCACGTAGCCGTAGGTCCGGAAGTCGCCCATCACCCCCACGCTGCGGCTGTCCGTCAGCACGGCGAAGGCCTGCCAGAGGTCGCGGTAGAGCTGCGCGTGCTTGATCTCGTCCATGACGACCCAGTCCGCCGAGCGCAGGATCTCCAGCTTCTCCGGCGTCACCTCGCCGATGATGCGGATGGCCAGACCCGGCCCCGGGAAGGGATGGCGGAACACCATCTCCTCAGGCAGGCCGAGCTCCAGCCCCACCTGGCGCACCTCGTCTTTGAAGAGGAAGCGCAGGGGCTCGATGAGGGTGAAGGTCATGTGGGCGGGCAGGCCGCCCACGTTGTGGTGCGTCTTGATCTTGGCGGCGGCGCTGGAGCCCGAGGAGGCGCTCTCGATGACGTCGGGATAGGTCGTGCCCTGGGCGATGAAGTCCACCCGGCCCAGCCGCTCGGCCTCTGCCTCGAAGACGCGGATGAAGGTCTCGCCGATGCGCCGTCGCTTCTCCTCCGGGTCGGTGACGCCGGCCAGGGCGTCCAGGAAGCGAGCGGTAGCCTCGGCGTGGACCAGGTTCATCTTCAGGTGGCGGCGAAAGGTGGCGATGACCCGCTCTACCTCCTCGCGGCGCAGGAGGCCGTTGTTGACGAAGATGCAGGTGAGCTGGTCGCCCACCGCCCGGTGCACCAGGGCAGCGGTGACGGCGGAGTCGACGCCGCCGGAGAGGGCGCAGATGACGCGGCCGGAGCCCACCTGCTCGCGGATGCGACGCACGCTCTCGGCAACGAAGCTGCTAGGGGTCCAGTCGCCCCGGCAGCCGCAGACGTTGTAGAGGAAGTTCTCCAGGATGCGCTTGCCCTGGGGCGTGTGCACCACCTCAGGATGGAACTGGAGGCCCAGGAGCCCGGCACCGTTGCCCATGACGGCGATGGGCGAGTTCTCCGAGTGGGCCAGGGCGTGGAAGCCGGGCGGCATCTCGGCGATGACGTCGCCGTGGCTCATCCAGACCGGCATCGGCGATGGCAGCCCCTCGAAGATAGGGGCAGCGCGGTCAGCCTGGTAGATCATGGCTGGGCCGTACTCGCGGCGCTGGCCGGGGGCGACGCGGCCCCCCAACTGGTGGGCGAGCAGTTGCATGCCGTAGCAGATGCCGAGGACGGGCAGGCCGCTTTCGAAGACGTAGGCGGGGGCCGTGGGCGCCCCTTCCTCGTAGACGCTGGCCGGCCCGCCGGAGAGGATGAAGCCCCGCGGCCTCAGGCGGGCTATCTGCTCCCAGGGTGCGTCGTGGGGAACGAGTTCGCAGTAGACGCGGCACTCGCGCACCCGGCGGGCGATGAGCATGCTGTACTGGGAGCCGAAGTCGAGGATGGCGATGGCCTCGGGCGGCGTAGGCGTCTCCGGCGGAGAGACGGGCTCCTCGCCCTCCCTGACGCGGGCGATCTCCAGGTAGGTGGAGACCTCGAGGTCGTCGCTGGTGGGGACCCGCCGGCCGACGGGCAGCGCCTGCCCCTCGGCGGGTGCGGTGCGCCTGGACGCAGACGGAGACCCAGACGGGCGTTGCCCGCGCCGCGTGCGTTGAGGGTGCCCGTCTCGGCGTCGGCGGATGGTATCCTTGGGGGTTCTAGCCATCGGGCCTCTCTAGGGAGCGGAGGGCCCGTCCGGGGGGCGGTTAGCAGCAAGGCCGCGGCGCCCCAGCGACGCCCGGCCCTCTTCGACCCCACATTAGCACCGTGCTATACTGGCGTCAAGGCGAAAAGGGCGACTTGAAAAGGATTTCTGTTGAAGGGCCTGTCCACGTTAGGGGTTGACGAAGCCGTCTTGGAGGAGGCGGCGCGCTGCCTCCAGGACGGCGGCCTGGTCGCCTTTCCTACCGATACGCTCTACGGTCTCGCCGCTGTCGCCTCGCAAGAACGGGCGGTGGAGAGGCTGTTCAAAGCCAAGGAAAGGCCCCGCGATAGGCCGCTGCCGGTTCTTGTCGCGTCTGCCATGGACGTGGACGGCGTGGTGGTGGAGGTGCCGCCGGCTGCCCGTCGCCTCATGGAGGCATTGTGGCCGGGGGGCCTGACCCTGGTGCTGCGACGGCACCCCGGCTTCCGCTCTCTTGCGCTGGCCGGCGGCGACACGGTGGCGGTGCGGGTGCCTGCTCACCCCGTGGCTCTGGAGCTGCTGCGCCGGGTGAGGGAGCCTCTCACCGGCACCAGCGCTAACCTCTCCGGCCGCCCGGGGCCGCGAACAGCCGAGGAGGTGCGCCGCCAGCTAGGCGACCGCGTGGACCTCATCGTGGACGGTGGCCCCTGCCCGGGCGGCGTCGAGTCCACGGTGGTCGATTGCACTGCCGACCCGCCGCGGGTGCTGCGGGAAGGCGCGGTGCCGGCGGAGCGGGTCGCGGCGGTGCTGTCTGGCGGAAGCCGGTAGTTCCGCCCAGCAGGGTGCAAAAACCAAGTGGGCCGTTCGTGGTTCGACAGGCTCACCACGAACGGAATCCAGGAACCGCTCGTCCTGAGCCTGTCGAAGGGCGAGCGGCGGCTTCTTCAGCACACTGGTAGGGTGAGCGGAGGAGGGAACTAATCCGTGCGAGTTGCCATCGGCAGTGACCACACCGGCGTCGCCCTGAAGGAGAGCCTGCGGGAGCAACTGATCGCCCTGGGCCACGAGGCGTTCGACCTGTCCGCCCTAGGCGGATCGGGGGAGGGCCCCGTGGACTACCCGGACGTGGCCCGTCCGCTGGCGGAGGCGGTGGCCGCCGGCCAGTACGACCTGGGCGTCCTGATATGCAGCAACGGCGTCGGCATGAGCATCACCGCCAACAAGGTGAAGGGGGTGCGGGCCGCCCTCTGCCACGACACCTTTAGCGCCCGTCGCGCCCGCCAGCACACCGACGCCAACGTGCTCTGCCTGGGCTCCTGGTGCATCGGGCCCGGCGTCGCCCGCGAGGTGCTCGCGGCCTTCCTGGAGGGCCAGTTCGAGGGCGGCCGCCACGCCCGGCGGCTGGACAAGATCAAGGCGATCGAGGCCCAAAACCTTTAGGGTTGACAGATGCGGCCCTCTCCAGAGTCAGGAGGACGCCATGAGGAGTTTCGCGCGCCTGGCGAGCGTTGCCGCCCTTGGTGCCGTTACGGCGGCTGGCGCCGCCGCGGGCGGCCTCTACTACCTGCTGCGCCGTAGCCTTCCCCGCACCCGCGGCAGCCTCACCGTCGATGGCCTGAACGGGCCCGTGGAGATCGTGCGCGACCGCTGGGGTATTCCCCACATCTTCGCCGGCGATGAGCACGATGTCGCGTTCGGCCTGGGGTTCGCGCACGCCCAGGACCGACTGTGGCAGATGGACTTCTACCGGCGGGTGTTCTCTGGCACCCTGGCCGAGGTGGTGGGCGAGCCGGGGATACAGGTGGACCGGCTCATGCGCCGGTTCGGGCTGCGGCGCGCGGCTGGCGCTCAGCTCTCCCAGATCGACGCCGAGACGATGGCCGGCCTGGAGGCCTATGCGGCTGGCGTCAACACGTTCATGGAGTCCGCCGGCGGGCGGCTCCCCCTGGAGTTCCTGCTCCTCCGCTACCGGTCTCAGGCCTGGGCCGTGGCCGACAGCGTAGCCTTCGGCAAGTTCATGGGCTGGATGCTCGCCTCCGGGTGGGCCACGCAGATCGTGCGCTCACAGCTCATGGCGAAGCTGGGGCCGGAGGCCCTCAACGAGCTGGACCCTCGCTACCCCGAGAGCGGCCTGCTCATCGTGCCGCCGGGGACCGAGTACAGGCGGGGCGACGCCCAGCTACTCCAGGAGTACCAGGAGCTGGCGAAGGTGCTCACGCCCGGCGGCGGCAGCAACAACTGGGTGGTGGACGGCGAGAAGTCGGTGACCGGCAAGCCTCTGCTGGCCAATGACCCCCACCTGCCGGCCCAGATGCCAGCTATCTGGTATGAGGCTCACCTGTGCGGGGGCGCCGTTGATGCCGTGGGCGCCAGCATCGCTGGGCTGCCGACCATCATCATCGGCCACAACCGGCGCATCGCCTGGGGCATCACCAACTCCATGACCGGCCAGCAAGACCTCTACGTGGAGGAGGTGAACCCGGAGAAGCCGGACCAGTACCGGTACAAGGGCCGCTGGCGCAAGGGCGAGCTGCTTCGGGAAGAGATAGCCGTGCGGGGGCAGGAGCCTATCGTTGAGGAGGTCCTGGTCACGGCCCACGGCCCCGTCATCAGCCCTGCCATCGAGGGTGAGACGCGGGTGCTCTCCGTCCGCAGCGTGCCCGCCGAGTCCACGAGCCTGATGCGGGCCGGGTACCGTCTGATGAAGGCTCAGGACTGGGATGAGTTCCGCGAGGCCCTCCGCGACTGGTCGGCGCCTGGCCAGAACTTCGTCTACGCGGACGTCGACGGCAACATCGGCTACCAACTGGCGGCTCACGTCCCCGTGCGGCGCCAGGGCCGCGGCCTGGTGCCTGTGCCCGGCTGGACCGACGAATACGACTGGACCGGTTTCATCCCCTTCGAAGGGCTGCCCAGCGTCTTCAACCCTCCGACCCACTTCGCTGCCACCGCCAACAACCAGATCGTGGGCGACGACCACCCCCACCGCATCGATGGGGACTGGGCGGACGAGTACCGCATCGGCCGCATCGTCGAGATGCTGCGGGAGCGCGAGAAGCACGCCATCGCCGACTTCCAGCGCATGCACGGCGATGTCTACTCCGCCCTCGGCCGGGAGCTGGCCGAGTTCATGGGCCGCCTCCAGCCCGTCGACGAGGAGTCGCGGCGCGCCCTGGACTACGTGCGTGCCTGGGACCACAATCTGACGCCGGACAGCGTGGCGGCGGCTATCGTCGAGTCGTTCTTCTATCACATGTACTGCAACACCTTCGCCCACAAGCTCGGCGACGCCCTGGGCCGCTACATCGGAGAGGGGGTTCACTACCTGGCGCCCGTCAGCGGCTACGGGCTCCGGGTGGGCTCGCATCTGGTGCGTATGCTGCGCCAGGCCCCGGCCGACTGGTTCCCGAGCCGCGACGGCCGGCGCGATACCTGGGAGGACGTGGGGCTTCGCAGCCTGCGCGACGCCCTGGAAGAGTTGCGCTCCCGCCTGGGCCCTGACATGTCGCGCTGGCAGTGGGGGCGCCTGCATACGATCAGCTTCCCCCACGTGCTGGGCAGGAGGCCCTTGGCCCGGCTGCTCAGCCGCGGACCCTACCCGTTGGGCGGCGATCACAACACCGTGGCCCAGGCCGCCTATGATCCAGCGGCGCCCTACGCCGCCGGCCTCACGATCCCTTCCTACCGCCAGATCATCGACCTGAGCGACCTGAGCAACTCAGTCTCCGTTCACACCACGGGACAGTCGGGCCAGCCGGGGAGCCGGCACTTCGCCGACATGATCGATCTGTGGCGCCGTGTCGAGTACCACCCCATGCTGTTCGACCGCGAGGCTATTCTGGCGCAGAGCGAGGGCACCCTGACCCTAAAGCCTCGTGGCGAGGCACCCTAAGCATCATGCCGAGCCGACGAGCTATCCTCACGGCTTCCGCCCCCGAAAATGACCGCCGGCGAGCGCCGGGCGGTGCTGACCCTGAAATGCTGCTCCGTCGCTACCGGGAGGCTGTCCTGGCCGAGATGAAGGCGGTACTCGCTGGCCGCCGCCTGCCCCTCTACGACATGATGCGTTACCACCTGGGCATCGCCGGGCCCAGGGGAGAGCCGACAGCAGCACAGGCTGGGAAGATGGTGCGTCCGGCGCTCTGTCTCCTCTCCTGCGAGGCGGTGGGCGGTCAGCGACGACAGGCCTTGCCGGCGGCCGCCGCCATCGAGCTCATCCACAACTTCACCCTCATCCACGACGACATCGAGGACGCCAGCCATTCCCGCCACGGGCGTGACACCGTCTGGCGGGTCTGGGGCGAAGCCCAGGCGATCAACGCCGGCGACGGCATGTTCGCCCTGGCCCACCTGGCTCTCCACCGCCTCCTCGGAGCGGGGGTAGCCGCTCCTCAGGTGGTCGAGGCGGCCCGACTCCTGGATGAGGCCTCGCTGGCTCTCTGCGAGGGCCAGAACCTGGACCTGGAGTTCGAGGAGCGCCCGGACGTTACCTGCGATGACTATCTGGCGATGGTCTCCGGCAAGACGGCGGCCCTCATGGGCGCGGCGACGGCAGTGGGTGCTCTACTGGGCGGAGTGTCTGAGGATACCGTACGCGCCTTCAAGGAGTTCGGGCGCCGCCTGGGCCTGGCCTTCCAGATCCGGGACGACGTGCTCGGCATCTGGGGCGAGTCGGCGGAGACGGGCAAGCCCGCTGGCGACGACATCGCGGCCCGCAAGAAGTCCTTTCCCGTCGTCTACGCCCTTGAACACGCCCCTGAGGATGACCGCCGTTCCCTGCGCCGCATCTATAGCGCCGGCACCGTCTCGCCGGAGGGCGTCGCAGAGGTGCTGACGGTGCTGGAGCGCAGCGGCGCCCGTGCTGCCAGCGAGGAGGCCGCCGCCTGCCACGCGAGGGAGGCTCTGACCCGTCTCCAAGGGTTGGACTTGGTGCCCGCCCGCCGGCGGGAGCTGGAGGCACTGGCGCTCTATCTGGTGCACCGTCGTCGCTAGGGCAATGGGCAGCGCCGATGGCTTCATTCCACGCGGTAGGGTATCCTTGGCGGTAAGGTGGAGCCCTGCCGTTGCCGTGGAGCAGGACGCCTGGGAGAGTTCGCCATGAAGAAGAAGACCGTCCGCGACGTTGACGTGCGTGAGAAGCGGATCCTGGTGCGCGTTGACTACAACGTGCCTCTGGACCGCGAGACGCGGCGTATCCTGGACGACAGCCGTATTCGCGCCACGCTACCCACAGTGAACTACCTGCGCGAGCAGCGGGCGCGCCTCATCCTCTGCTCGCATTTGGGGCGGCCTGACGGTAAGGTGGTGGAGTCGCTGCGCCTGGCGCCGGTGGCCGCTCGCCTGGGCGAACTGCTGGGGATCAGGGTCGCCACTGCCGACGACTGCGTCGGACCCGCCGTGGAGGAGGCGGCCCGCTCCCTGAAGCCGGGCGACGTGCTCCTCCTGGAGAACCTGCGCTTCCACCCGGAGGAGGAGAAGAACGACCCCGGCTTCGCGCGGGCGCTGGCCTCACTGGCCGAAGTCTACGTCAACGACGCCTTCGGCACCGCTCACCGGGCCCATGCCTCCACGGCTGGCGTCGCTGCCTACCTGCCGGCGGTGGCGGGCTTCCTGATGGAGAAGGAGCTGGACTACCTGGGCCGGGCCGTCGGCAACCCGGAGCGGCCCTTCGCTGCCATCATCGGCGGCGCCAAGGTGAGCACCAAGATGGGCGTCCTGCGCAACCTGCTTCACAGGGTCGATTGCCTCTTGTTGGGGGGTGGCATGGCCTCCACCTTCCTCAAGTGCCAGGGCTTCGCGGTGGGCGAGTCTCTGGTGGAGGACGACCAGTTGGACGCCGCCCGCGACATCCTGGCGGAAGCTGAGTCCCGGGGCGTGCCCTTGCTCCTGCCCACGGACGTGGTGGTCGCCGACCGCTTCGCCGCCGACGCCGAGTGCCAGACGGTGCCGGTTGCCAACGTCCCCGATGGCTGGCGCATCATGGACATCGGCGCCGATACCCTCACCACCTTCCGCGACGCTTTGGAGGACTGCAAGACCGTGGTCTGGAACGGGCCCGTGGGTGTGGCCGAGTTCGCGCAGTTCTCCGAGGGTTCGCTGGGCCTCGCCCTGGCCATGGCCGAGCTGGATGCGACCACCATCGTCGGCGGCGGCGAGACGGTGGCCCTCATCGAACAGGCGGGGCTCGTGGATCGCTTCAGCCACGTCTCCACGGGCGGCGGCGCCTCCCTGGAGTTCCTGGAAGGGCGTGTCCTGCCGGGGGTGGCGGCGCTGCTGGACGCCAAATAGGCGCGCTGCGTGATAGGATGAGCCGATGGACCTCGACCTCGCCCGAGAGCTCGCCATAACCAACGACTCCAAGATCGTCCTCTACGTCATCGACGGGCTGGGCGGCCTGCCCCACCCGGACACGGGCCGCAGCGAGCTGGAGGCGGCCGATACCCCTCACCTGGACCGTCTGGCCGCCGATGGCATCTGTGGCCTCACCGTACCGGTTGGGCCCGGCATCACGCCCGGCAGCGGGCCCGGCCACCTCTCCCTCTTCGGCTACGATCCCTATCGCTACCAGGTGGGGCGCGGCGTCCTGGAGGCCCTGGGCATCGACTTCGACCTCCAGCCCCAGGATGTCGCCGCCCGCGGCAACTTCTGCACCGTGGACGGGGCCGGCCGCGTCACTGACCGTCGCGCCGGTCGCATCAGCACCGACACCTGCACTGAGCTCTGTGACCTGCTGCGGGAGATCAAGCTGCCCAAAATCGAGCTCTTCGTGGAGCCGGTGCGGGAGCACCGCTTCCTGCTGGTGCTGCGCGCTCCCGGCCTGGACGACCACCTCTCGGAGACGGACCCCCAGCGGTTGGGGGTGGAGCCGCTCCCGGTGCAGGCCCTGGCGCCGGAGGCAAAGGCCACGGCGTCGTCCGCCAACAGGTTCATCGCAGAGGCGAAGCGCATCCTGGCGGACCACCACCCCGCCAACATGCTCCTCCTGCGAGGCTTCTCCAAGCACCCGGCCCTCCCCCACTTTGAGGACGTTTTCCGAATGCGAGCCGCCGCCGTAGCCGTCTACCCCATGTACCGCGGCCTGGCCAAGCTGGTGGGCATGACCGTCCTCCCCACCGGAGTCACCCTGGAGGATGAGCTGGAGACGCTTCGGAAGCACTGGGAGGAGTTCGACTTCTTCTTCCTCCACTACAAGCGGGCCGACGCCGCCGGCGAGGACGGCGACTTCGAGGGCAAGATGGGCGCCCTGGAGGCAGCGGACGCCATCATCCCTGCCCTGCGGGAGACGGGTCCCGATGTCCTCATCGTGGCCGGCGACCACTCGACGCCTTCCGCGCTGGCTGCCCATAGCTGGCATCCGGTTCCCTTCGTCCTTCACTCGCAGTGGTGCCGTCCTGACCGCACCGAGGAGTTCAACGAGCAGGCCTGCACGGCGGGCTCCCTGGGCGTCTTCCCGGCCACGGAGGTGATGCCCCTGGCCATGGCCCACGCCCGCCGTCTAACGAAGTACGGAGCATAGATGTGAGAGTTCCCATTGTCGCCGGCAACTGGAAGATGAACACCACCGCCGCCTCCTGTGCCGAGCTCTGCGACGGCGTCCGGCAGGGGGTGGACGGCATCTCGGGTGTGGAGAAGGTGGTGTGCCCACCCTTCCCCTTCCTCTTCATCGCCCGCGACAGGCTGAAGGGCAGCTCGGTGAAGGTGGGCGCCCAGAACATGCACTGGGCGGAGAAGGGCGCCTACACCGGCGAGGTGAGCCAGCCCATGCTGGCCGGCGTCGTCGAGTACGTCATCATCGGCCACTCGGAGCGGCGGGCCTACTTCTGCGAGACGGACGAGACGGTGAACAAGAAGCTGGCCGCCGCCCTGGCCGCCGGCCTCAAGCCCATCTTCTGCGTCGGCGAGACGGAGTCGGAGCGCGAGGCCGGCAGCACCGAGGAGGTGCTGCTGCGCCAGGTGCGCATCGGGCTGGAGGGCATCCAGGTGCCGCAGGGCTTTGCCATCGCCTACGAGCCCGTGTGGGCCATCGGCACCGGCAAGGCGGCGACGGGCTCCATGGCCAACGAGGCCATCGGCCTCATCCGGACCGAGGTGGCCCGCCTGGCCGGCGCCACCGTCGCCGAGAGCGTGCGCATCCTCTACGGGGGCAGCGTCACCCCTGACAACATGACCGAGTTCGCCCGCCAGCCGGAGATAGACGGTGGCCTGGTGGGCGGCGCCTCCCTCAACGCTGACTCCTTCATCAGCCTGGTCCGTCAGACAGCGGAGGCCACCGCCGACAAGCGATGAGGAAGCTGGTCGCCGTCGTCGGGCCCACGGCGACGGGGAAGACCGACCTGGCCCTCCACCTCGCCCTCGCCTTCGAGGGCGAGATCATTGGGGCTGACTCCCGGCAGGTCTACCGCGGCATGGACCTCGGCACCGCCAAGCCGACGGCGGAGCAGCGGGCACAGGTGCCGCACTGGCTGGTGGACGTGGTCGACCCGGGCGAGGAGTTCGGGCTGGCCCGCTACCTGGACCTGGTTCAGGCCGCCCTGGACGACGTCTGGTCGCGAGGGCGGCTCCCTCTTCTGGTGGGCGGCACCGGCCAGTACGTCTGGGCCCTGCTGGAGGGCTGGCAGGTGCCCCGGGTGGGTCCGGACTGGGCCCTCCGACGGGAACTGGAGGAGCGGGCCCATCGTGAGGGGCCCCAGGCCCTCCACGCCGAGGTGGCGGCCCTGGACCCGGAGGCTGCCCGCCGCCTGGACCCCCGCAACGTGCGCCGCGTCGTGCGGGCGCTGGAGGTCATACGGCGCACCGGCCGGCCCCTCTCCGCCTGCCAGACGCGCCGCCCGCCCGACTTCCCCTGGCTGGCCCTGGGGCTGGACCTGCCGTCCGAGGAACTGTACCGTCGCATCGACGCCCGCGTGGACGCTATGATAGGGGAGGGCTTCGTTGAGGAGGTGCGGGGGCTGCTGGCCCGGGGCTACCGTCCCGACCTGCCCGCCATGTCCGGCATCGGCTATCGACAGGTCTGCCAGTATCTGGTGGGGGAGCTATCGCTGGAGGAGGCGGTGGCCCGCATCAAGACGGAGACGCACCGGCTGACGCGACATCAGCGCAACTGGTTCCGCCGCGACGACCGCCGCATCCACTGGCTCGACGCCTCTGCGGGTGACCTCTACGACGAGGCGGCCCGCCTGGTAGAATCGGAGCTGAAGTAATGGAGGTAATCGCGCATGAACGCTGAGATCGGAACCTACAGCCGCGAGCTCCAGTCACTCCTGGCCCGCGTCTGCGGTTGCCTGGACGGGCTCGATGAGGCCCGACTCAACTGGCGACCGCCCGTTGGTGGGGCTAACAGCGCCTACGTGATCGCCAGCCATACTCTGGGCAACGTCCGCGCCTGGGTGCTGGGCATCGCCTGTGGCCAGCCTGTGACGCGGGACAGGCCGGCCGAGTTCCGGGCCTCGGGCCGCAATGCGTCCGCGCTGGTGGCGGACGCGCAACGGCTGTCAAGCGAGATCGACGCGGCCCTGTCGGCGCTGTCGCCTTCAGACCTGGACCGGCGCCTCGTTCCGCCGCAGTCCCTGTGGGGTGAGGGGGACCCGTACGAGATCTCGGTCCGGGAGGCCCTCATGCACGTCGTGGAGCATGCCTCTCTCCACCTGGGCCAGATCCAGCTCACGCGCGACCTCGCCCTCGGGCAGTCGTGAGATGAAGTTCGCCAAGTGGCAGGGCACGGGCAACGACTTCGTCCTCATCGAGGCGAAGGAGGAAAGGGACTGGCCTCGGCTGGCCCGCGCCATGTGCGACCGCCACTTCGGCGTCGGCGCCGACGGCATCCTGCTGGTGCTGCCCTCCGACCGCGCCGACCTCCGCATGCGCATGTTCAACCCCGACGGCTCTGAGGCCGAGATGTGTGGCAACGGCATCCGCTGCTTCGTTCGCCACGCCGTCGAGCGGGGGCTGGCCTGCCCCCAGGACGGGCGCCTCCGTATCGAGACCGGCGCTGGCGTGCTGACAGCGGAGCTTCTAGACCAGGAGGGGCGAGAGGGATGGGCGCGCGTCGGCATGGGCCGGCCGCGCTTCGCGCCGGCCGAGATACCGGTGCTGGCGGAGGCGGAGCCGCCGATCCGCAACCTCTCGCTTACCGTGGACGGCCAGATCGTGTCCGTCACCTGCGTCTCCATGGGCAACCCCCACGCCGTGCACTTCTACGCGCGGCCGGTGGCCAGCTATCCCCTGGAGCAGGTGGGCCCGAAGGTAGAGACGCATCCCCTCTTCCCCCAGCGGGTCAACTTCGAGGTGGCGCGGGTGCTGAACCGGGAGCTCATCGAGGCGCGCGTCTGGGAGCGGGGCGCCGGTGCTACCCTGGCCTGCGGCTCCGGCGCCAGCGCCGTCATGGTGGCTGCGCACCTCCACAGTCTGGTGGAGGACCGCGTCGAGGTGCGGCTGCCGGGTGGAGCCCTGCTCCTGGAGTGGGACGGCGAAGGTGAGGTGTACCTGTCCGGGCCGGCGCAGCGGGCCTTCACGGGCGAGTGGCCCGACGAGCGGACATAGAGGCATTTCGTATGAAGGGCATGCGGCGCCTCGAGGCGCCAGCGGCAGCGAGTCTCTTCCAGCGCATCCAGCGCAGCCCCCTGCGCAACCTGGACCCTCGCTTCACCAGCGAGGCGGACGTGGAACGGCTCCAGAAGGAGCATCCCGGCCTGGTGGCAACCGAAGAGAAGGGCGTTATCCTCCTCAAGCCCTGGGGCGACTGGCTCTGGCTAACATACGGCTTCGCCGACGGGGATGCGTTGCGACAGCGCTTTCAGCCGTTGGTCGAGCAGATCGTGAAGCGCGTGGAAACTGCCCGCTGGCCGGGAGGCGTCTACCTCCGCTTCATCGACCATCCCAACCGGCCCTTCATCGAGCCGGTGCTCACGGGCTGCGCCTTCGAGCTCAGGCACGAGTGGATGGAGATGAACCTCTTCGAGCTGCCGGAGAGCAAGCCGCCGACGCCGCAGGTGGCGCCGGGCTACCTCCTGCGCCCAGCGACGGAGGACGACCTGCCGGAGTACATCGAGCTGGACCGCCAGGCCTTCGGCGCCCCCCGGCTGATGAGCCTGGAGGCCGCTCGGGAGAAGCTGGCGAGCGTGTCCCTTTTCCAGGTGCTCGTCTCCGAGGCCGACGGGCGGCTGGCGGGCTTCCTCACCCTCCTGCGCTGGCCGCAGGCCACCGGCGCCGTCGATGACATCGCAGTGCGAGCGGACCTCCAGGGTGGGGGCCTGGGCGAGGCGATGATGCGCTGGGCCCTGGCCTGGTTCCGCCAGGAGGGGATGCGCCGCGCCTGGCTGGACGTGCTGCTGGACAACGCTCGCGCCATCGCCCTCTACAAGAAGCTGGGCTTCACCCCAGGCGTCACCGGCCTCACCTACCGCCGTCCACTGGACAAGAAGGAGGTGCGGCGCATTCTGGGACGCCAGCGGGGCACCTACATCAAGTTCGGCGGCTGGCGGTAGGGCAGCGAGAATCGCCCGGTCGAAAAGCTTTTGCCCTTCGTGTAGAATGTCCTCGCTATGGAGCCGCGCATCCAGTACGCCAAGACCGCCGACGGCGTGAGCATCGCCTTCTGGACGCTGGGAGAGGGCACGTCCGCCGTGTGGATGTCAAATCTTCCGTTGAGCCATATCCAATTGGAGTGGCAGAATCCCGACCAGCGCCGCTGGTACGAGCGGCTGGCGGAGAAGAGAAAGCTCGTCCGGTACGACGGCCGCGGGACCGGGCTGTCCGACCGGGAGGTGACCGACTTCTCGTTGGACGCCCAAATGTTGGACCTGGAGGCGGTGGTCGACCGCCTGGGCTTGGATGAGGTTTGCTTTGTTCGCATTCGCGAACTCGGGGCCGGCCGCCATTGCGTATGCGGCCCAGCACCCGGAGCGAGTATCGCGCCTTGTTCTATGCTGCTCATGGGCGCGGGCGTCTGACTGGTCACACTCGCCACGGCTTAGGGCACTACGCGGACTTGTAAATAGAGACTGGGAGACATACACAGAGACTTACGCGCATGTCGCGGTCGGATGGTCAGCAGGCGCGGAGGCGCAGCAGTTCGCTGCGCTCATGCGGGAAAGCGTCACGCAGAGAGCGATGCAGGCGTGGGCAGAAGCGGTGCCTAGATTTGACGTTACGGATCTCCTGCCCCAGGTGAGGTCGCCGACCCTGGTGCTCCACCGCCGCCAGTTCCCCCTATTGCATGTGGAGGTCGCCAGGGGTCTCGCATCCCGAATACCAGACGCCCGCCTGGTCCTCCTGGAGGGAGAGTCGGGAGCGCCGTACCTGGGCGACGTGGAGGCGGCGCTAGCGGCCATCCACGAGTTCCTGGGCGAGGAGGAGACGGCCACAACGGCCGCCGCCCCCACAGGGTTGGTCACCATCCTCTTCACCGACATGGAGGGCTCCACGACCCTCACCCAGCGCCTCGGCGACGCGAAGGCCCAAGAGGTACTGCGGGCCCACAACACCATCGTCCGCGAAGCCCTCAAGGCCTGCGGCGGCTCCGAGATCAAGCACACCGGCGATGGCATCATGGCCTCGTTCCCGTCGGCGAGTCGTGCTCTGGAATGTGCCATCGCTGTCCAGAGGGCGGTGGCCGCCCAAGCCCAGGAGCATCCTGAGATGCCCCTCCGGGTGCGCATCGGCCTCAATGCGGGAGAGCCGGTTGCCGAGGACCAAGACCTGTTCGGTACCGCTGTCCAGCTTGCCGCCCGCATATGCGCCCGTGCCGAGCCAGGGCAGATTCTGGTCCCGATAGTGGTTCGAGAACTCGCGGCGGGCAAGGGATTTCTATTGGCGGACCTGGGCGAGATAGCCTTGCGCGGCTTTGAGGACCCGGTGCGGCTGTACGAGGTGCGCTGGCGGGAGGAAGGCTGATGGACCGCCTTCCCCATGTTGATGCAGCCGCGCCAATGGCCCATTGCCGTGTAGCCCTCACCGATTAGGACCGAAAGGGGGACAAGAGGTCGATGCCAAGCGAGCAGCTTCGGACGCTGGTTGAGATGTTGAGGTCGCGTCCGGCTCTGGCAGAACTGAGCATCGAGGAGCAGCGCGCCAACTTCGAAGAGATGGCCTCGCTCTTCCCGGTGCCGCCGGACGTGCGCCGTGAGCCTGTGGACGCCGGTGGGGTGCCCGCCGAGTGGATCACCGCCCCGGGGGCGACGGCCGACCGGCTCGTCCTCTACCTCCACGGCGGTGGCTACATGCTCGGATCGATCAACACGCACCGCGAGATGGTGTCGCGGTTGTCGGGGGCAGCCGGGGCAAGGGCTCTCCTCATCGACTACCGGCTGGCCCCAGAGCACCCGCACCCTGCTGCGGTGGAGGATTCCACGGCTGCCTACCGATGGCTGCTCCGTGGCGGTGTGGACCCGGCCCGGCTGGTGATTGCCGGTGAGTCCGCCGGTGGCGGGCTAACGGTGGCGACCCTCGTGGCGCTGCGGGATGCGGGAGAGCCGCTGCCAGCGGCGGGGGTCTGCCTCTCGTCGTGGGTGGATCTGGAATGCGTCGGTGAATCCATGACCACGAAGGCTGACATCGATCCGCTGGTGCAGAGGGAGACCATTCTTGAGATGGCGAAGGCTTACCTTGGAGGTGCGGACCCCCGCACACCCCTTGCCGCACCCCTCCACGCGGACCTCACAGGGCTGCCCCCGCTGCTGATCCAGGTTGGCACGGCAGAGGCGCTGCTCGATGACTCGACCCGCCTGGCCGAGCGGGCACGATCTGCCGGCGTGGAAGTCGTGCTGGAGCCCTGGGACGACATGATCCATATGTGGCATTGGTTCGCCGCGATGCTGCCGGAGGGGCAACAGGCGATTGACCGCATCGGTGAGTTCATTCGCCGGCACACGGGCTGAGTCGATGAGGACCCTGTGCGGCTGTGCGAGGTGAGGTGGAGGCAAGGCGCGTAATGCAGTTCGCCGAGCGCATCGAGAAGCTGCCCCCCTACCTCTTCGTTGAGATCAGCCGCAAGATCGCCGAGAAGAGGGCGCAGGGGGTCGATGTCATCTCCTTCGGCATCGGCGACCCGGACATCCCGACGCCGCCGCACGTCATCGACGCCCTGGTCGAGGCCGCCCGCGACC
>Ga0315277_10000118_pt1 | contig 129438 bp, 109 predicted proteins | sample YL17G05_15_MG_FD_203695 | JGI IMG/M metagenome (GOLD analysis project Ga0315277, IMG submission 203695) | Sediment microbial communities from Yellowstone Lake, YNP, Wyoming, USA - YL17G05_15 | ecosystem: Environmental > Aquatic > Freshwater > Lake > Sediment | place: USA: Wyoming | collected...
TGTAACGACGACGGCATCGACGCACCGGGGATCATCGCGCTTTATGAACATCTATCCAAGATCGGGACCGTGACCGTTGCTGCTCCGCCTCAGAATATGAGCGGCGCCAGCCACAGTGTGACGTCCCAGGATCCAATCTTCGTGACGGAGTCGGAGAAGAACGGTTCGAAATGGTATGCCGTCAAGGCCACACCGGCCTCCTGCGTCAGGCTGGCCTTAGAATCTTTGCTCAAGGAACCGCCCGACTTCGTCATAACGGGGATCAACCGTGGGGAAAACTTGGGGACCGTGACGTTCTATTCGGCGACTAATAGCGCCGCGCGAGAAGCGGCCTTTAAAGGCATCCCCGCTATCGCAGTCAACCTGGCCAGAGGAGAGAACGTGGACTTTGGTCCGGCCGCTGAATTCATCGCCGATCTCATCAGATCTCTCGAGGATAAACCCCTTAAGCCCGGCACCTTTCTCAATGTGAACGTACCCAACCTTCCGAAGGACCAAATCAAGGGAGTGATGGTCGTCCCACAGGACCTGCGGGCGCCCATTGAATTCTACGAAAAGCGGGTGAATCCATCGGGGCAGGTCTATTATTGGAGCTGGTATAAGCACAACGAGCCGGGAACGGATAAGACCGACGTTTGGGCTCTGCGCAACGAATTCATCTCGATCACCCCCTTTCAGATAGACCAGACGGATTGCGGAGAGCTCAAAGCGCTTGAGTCGCTGAAGATCGGCGGCTGGAAAAAATAGCGGCACGATGGAAACGAGCGGGGGGATCGAGTTTCTTCGCTGCTCCGTCTTCCGTCCCAATAAAGACACAATGTGCTTGACAAGGTTGAAGAAACAAAAAGCCTGGGCCGCGATACTTCTCCTGCTCATCCTTCCGCATTCCTTGTTCGCCCAGGAGCCAACGTCCGAAAAGCCGAAGAACGTCCCAACGCGATATTTCTCGCTCTCGATTCATTATGCTCCGGACGCTCCGACGATTCCGGCCTGGATGATCTCCCCGGCCCTCGCTCCATCACCACCGCAGGCATCGGAGAAATTCACGCTGAGGTCTGTGTCCCGCGATTTCCTCAAGGACGCCGGCGAGATCTGGAGCTACCCTGCTCACATCAAGACCCGCGATATCCTGCCGATCGCAGGTCTCGCTGTCCTGACCGGGGTCCTCATTGCGAACGATGAGGCGATCTACCGGGCGTTCAGGGATTATCGGGACAGCCACGCCTGGGTCAGTGCCGTCAGCCCGATCTTCACCGAGATAGGATCCTCTGGGGCTTGGGGAACAGCCGCCGCATTCCTCTGCGTCGGCCTGATCGCCAAGGACGACAAGGCCGTCAGGACGGGGGCTCTCGCCTTGAGCGCGATGTTGCAGAGCGGGATCCTGGTCCAGGTCCTCAAGGGGCTGCCCGGACGGCAGCGCCCTTATTGGGCCAAGGGCGTTGACCATTGGTCTGGGCCGATCGGATTTTTCGAAAGATTCGAATCGGGGCAATCTGGAAAATATGATTCCTTCCCGTCGGGACATACGATCACGGCTTTCAGCCTGGCCACAGTCGTGGCCATGCAATACGGGGAACATGTCTGGGTGCCCGTCTTTGCTTATTCGGTGGCTACCGGCACGGCGTTGTCTCGGCTGACGGAGAACAAGCATTGGCTTTCGGACGTGTTGGTGGGCGGTTTCCTCGGCCACGTCATTGGCCGAATGATCGTTCTCAATCACCGACGCCGCTACTATGTCATTCCCACGGCCGGAGTCGTCAACGGCACGCTATCCTTAGCCGTTACTATTTCCACTCGTTAGCCCGGGTCGGAATTGAAAGATTCCGCTTTTCAATTTGAGAGATAGGATCATGCGGCTCTTCGGCAATCCGTAATTAAATTATTCGTCGGTCGCATTCCCTCCGGGGAGGAGCTTGCCCCCCCTCGACGACGCTATTTCAGCCGTCGGGGGCTTGCCGATTTTCGACCTTCCGCGCTGGAGGAACCCGGAGATTCGGCGGGTCTTTGAATTCAGCCGCGGCATACGGGTCGTTTTTGTCGCTGTTCTCGATATTCTCGTCGGCTTTTCCTATAATACCGGCGCCGCTTCTTTGGACGGGGCCGCGGGAATTCCGGATATGATGAAAACGCTGAATCTCATTTTAGTCGCAGTGTTTCTGGCTTCGTCCGCATTCAGCCGGCCCATACCGCAGGCCCTCGACCTCCTCAAGCTCGAGCGGACGTCGAGGATCGCCATCACCCGGCTTTCCGGCCCGGTGACGTTCGACGGCCTTAGCAACGAGGACTGCTGGAGGAGGGCGGCGCTCTTCCCGTTCATCCAGCAGGGGCCGGTGTTCGGCGTCGCACCCTCCGAGCGGACGGAGGCGCTCGCCGGGTTCGACGACGACTACCTCTACTTCGCCGGCCGTCTCTTCGACCGCGAGCCGGACAAGATCCAGGCGCCGACGAAAAAGCGCGACGCCATGGTCGCCAACACGGAATGGTTCGGCGTGCTCCTCGACACGTTCAACGACAAGGAGAACGCCCTGGTTTTCTTCACCACGCCCTCCGGCCTGAGGCTGAGCGGGTCTTCTTCCAGGAGCGCTCGAGCAATTTCGACTTCAACATGGGCGGAACGAACACGCTCTTCTACAGCCGCCGGGTCGGCCTCTATGACGACCGGCCCGTCCGGATCTACGGGGGCGCGCGCGTCGTGGGCCGGCTCGGCGCCTGGGACCTCGGGTTCCTCGACCTGCAGACCGCCGCCGTCGAGGACAATCCCTCCGAGAATTTCGGTGTCCTCCGCCTCCGCCGCCGGATTTTCAATCCTTATTCCTATGTCGGGGGCATCCTGACCAGCCGCCTGGGCGCGGACGGGACCTATAATGTCGCCTACGGCCTGGATGGGATCTTCCGCCTCTTCGGGGATGATTATCTGACCTTCCATTGGGCCCAGACGTATCAGAACGGAGCGGCCAACAGGGCGTTCTCTCTGGATCCGACCAAGTTCGGCCTGGTCTGGGAGCGCCGGACGAAAAAGGGGCTCGGCTACCTCTTCCGCTTCTCCCGGGTCGGCCGGGATTTCGAGCCCGGGATGGGCTTCATGATGAGGGAAAACTATACGGCCGCCGAGGTGCTGGGCCTTTACGGCTGGTTTCCCGGGGAATCTTCCCGGCTCTTCAGCCACGACGTCAAGGTCGACGCCATGGTCTATTGGGACAACGCCACCCGGCGGTTCCAATCGCTCGACTTCGGGCCGCTTTGGGAATTCAGCATGAAGACGGGCTGGTACGGGTCCGTCGGCCCGAAGCTCTACGTCGAAGACGTGGCCGAAGAGTTCGAATTCTCCGACGAAGCGAAGATCCCCGTCGGACGCTACACGTTCGGAGGAATCACGGGCATACTCATGACTCCGCAGGGAAATCTGCTGAGCGGGATCTTCACCTTCGAGGGCGGTTCGTTCTACGATGGGCGGCGCTTCTCGGTGGGCGTCATCCCCCAGTGGAGCATCGTCCCCGACCTCGAGCTCAGCGGCATGCTCCAGTGGAACGATGTCCGGTTCCCCGGCCGCGGCCGGAAATATGTCGCCCCGATCGCCCGGCTGAAACTGATGGCGACCCTGACGACGGCCTTTTCCGCGAGCGCCATGGTCCAGTACGACGGCGGGAGCGACGCCGTGATCGCCAACGTCCGCGTCCGCTTCAATCCGGCCGAGGGAACGGACCTCTACCTCGTCTATAACGAAGGCTTGAATACGGATCGGCTGGGAAGAACGCCCCTCCCGCCCGTCTCGAGCGACCGGACGCTCCTCGTGAAATTCAACTACACGTTCAATTTTTAGCTTTTTCGGGAACGGCGGGCGGTTTCGCCAGGGTCACCTTGAGCCAGGCCCGGAAAGCTTCGGCCCCGCTCATCCTCCCGGCGCCGCCCATCCCGGCCGGGCCGCCCGGCATCCCGCCGCGGCCGCCGTACCCCCCCATGCCTCCCATCCCGCCCATGCCCCGGTCGCCCCTCATCCCGCCCAGGACCTCGCCCGGCTCGAACCCGATCCCCATGATCCCGCCCGGCGGGACCACGACCGCGATGGGCGAGTTCTCGCCCGTCTTGATCGGGATCCTGAGCTCATAGACGAAGCCCCCTGGGGAGCCGGCCAGGGCCACTTCGAAGCCCTTGAGTTCCTCGCGCTTCATGCGGGTCGATTCATCACGCCCGGGCCCGAGGATCTCGACTTCCTCCGGCACCTCCGGCGCGTTTTCTTGGCGGGGCCTTTCGCGGCGCTCACCCATCGAGGGATCGTTCAACGGCTTGTTCTCGGCCGGGAACCCCGGCATGTCCATCCCGATCGGGTAATGGATGCCGATGAAATGCTGCTGGCCTCCTTTGGGGTCGAGCCAGACGGTCAGACCCGCCCGCTCGAAGCTGCCCGCACCGGCGGCCGCGTCGCCCCTGAGACACAGGTAGAGGAACTCGCCGTCGTTGAGAACCCCGACGGCATAGGGCGTCTTCTCGACGACGCGGAGATGGCCGCCCCAGTCTCCGGAGCGCCCGTCGACGACGATCTCGGAGGTCCGCCAGGTGCTGGCGAGCTCGACCGTGCCGCATCCGGACAGGGTCAGGACGAGGACGGCCGCGGCCGCTCTCGAAGCGAAGCGTTTGAGAGAGGTTTTTTTATTTTTCATATCTGCCCCTTCGCGCCAAGCTCGGCGCGCGTCATTCCTGGATGAAACATCGGCCGGCCGGCGTTGGTTGCGCCGCTCGCCGGTCACGGCTTTGCCCCCGAAAGCGACGGTTTGAGGATCTGGATCACGGAATCCGCGTCCGTGGCCGCCCGGAGCGCCTCGCGGAATTCATCGTGAACGAGCCGGCGCGAAATCTGGGCCAGAAGCCTCAAATGCTCCTGGGCGGCTCCCCCGGCCGGGAGGGCGAGCATCACGATCAGGTCGACCGGGTCTCCGTCCGCGGCGCTCCAGGCGATAGGGGCGGCCGGGCGCAGGACGGCGATCGAAACGCCGCCGACCGCGTCCGTCTGGCAATGAGGGATCGCCACCCCGAATCCGATGCCCGTGGAGAAGGTGTCTTCCCGGCGCCAGAGGGCCTGCTCGAAGGCCGCCCGGTCATCCGTCCGCCCGGCCTGCTCCATCATGATTGCGAGCTCGGCCAGGGCCTCGGACCGCGATCGGCAATCGGCGCCGAGCTTGATGAGGCCGGGGACGATCGACTCTTCCGCCGCGGCCGGGGAGGCGAAGGCGGAGAGGAGGGCCTCCACGTCGGAGGCGCGGGACGCGGCGAGGGCCGCTTCGAGAAGCCCGCGGCAGGAGGCCGAATCCAGAGCGCCGAGCCGGGCTTTCGTCTCGGGCACGGACGCGGCCGCCATGCTCAGCTCGTCGAAGCCGAGCCCGACGAGGAGCGGAAGGGCTCGCCGCGAGGCGGCCAGCTCCCCGCACAGGCCGATCCATTTCCCCCGGCCGTGGGCCGCATCGACCGCGATTCGGAGCAGGCGCAGAAAGGCGGGGTGGAGCGGCTGATCCAGGGCCCGCACCGACGGATTCCCGCGGTCCGCCGCCATCGCGTACTGGAGGAGATCGTTCGACCCGATGCTGAAGAAATCGGCGTGATCGGCGAACCGGTCGACGAGGAGGGCCGCCGAAGGCACCTCGACCATCATCCCGGTTTCGACGTCCGCCCCGTGGGGAAGGCCTTCCCGCTCGAGCTCCGCGCGGATCCCTGCCAGGCGCTCCCGGGCCGCGATCATCTCCTCCACCGCCCCGACCATGGGAAACATGATTTTGAGAGGGCCGTGGACGGCGGCGCGCAGGATGGCCCGAAGCTGGGCGCGGATGAGATCGCCGAACCGGTCGTAGGTCCGGATGCCGCGAAAGCCGAGGAAGGGATTGGATTCCGCGGGCATCGGGAGGTACGGGATGGGCTTGTCTCCGCCGATGTCGAAGGTCCGGATGATGACCGGCCGGCCCTCCGCGGCGCGAGCGATTCGGGAGTAGAGCTCTGTCTGCTCCTCTTCGCCGGGCGGGGACGTCCGGTCGAGGAGGAGAAGTTCGGTCCGGAACAGCCCGATCCCCTCGGCCCCGGCCGTCCAGGCCGGAGCGAGCTCCTCGGGATGCCCGATGTTGGCCGCGATCTCGATCCGCCGGCCGTCGGCGGTCCGGCCGGGCCTTCGGGACTCGGCCCGGAACCGGGCGGCCTTTTCCTCGAGCGCGGCCTTGTCCCTGTCGAAATAGCGGACGACGGCCGGCGGGGGCGACGGGATGAGAAGGCCGCGGCCGCCGTCGACGAGGATCTCTTCGCCCGGCTGAAGCCGGTCCAGGAGGCCGGGGATGCCGGCCACGGCCGGGATCCCGCGGGCCCGGGCCAGAATGAGCGTGTGCGACGTGGCCCCGGCGTTCTCCAGGACCAGGCCGAGAAGTCGGGTCCGGTCGAGGGACAGGAATTCCGAGGGAGGAAGGTCCGCGGCGACGAGGACGGACGGCGCCGCGAGGCGAAGCACCCGGACCGGGACTTCCGCTCCTGAGAGCCGGGCGATGAGCTGATGGGAGATGTCGCGGACATCGGCCATCCGCTCGCGCAAATAGGCGCTCCGGGAGGCCCGCAAAGCCGAGGCGAAGAAGCGCGAGGCCCGGGCCACGGCGCCCGCGGAGCTCAGGCCGCCGCGGTTGATCGCTTCATCGACTGAAGCGGCAAAGGCCGGATCACCCAGGATGGCTCGATGGGCGTCGAGGACCGCGCGCTCGACGGCGTTGGTTGCGGCGTCCCGCCGCGCTTTGATATCGCTCTCGAGCGACGCGGCCGCGGCCCGGAAGGCGGCCGATTCTTCGGCCGGAGACCGGCCGGCCGCGCTCCCCTCGAGATCGGCTTCGAGCGCAGGATCGCGGAGGAGGGCCGGCCCGCGGATGATCCCGGCCGACGCCGCGAGGCCGCTGAAATAGAGGGTTTTCTCGATCTCGAGGACGCGGGGGACGTCCGCGGCGGAGGACGCGGGCGCGGGGGGTTCGGCATCCGCGGCTTCGAGGATCGGCAGCTCGGCCTCGATAAAGCGAGCCAGGGAGGCCAGGGCTTCGGCTTCATCGGGTCCCTCGATCGCAAGACGGCAGGGATCGTTCGGCTGCGTGTCCGTGGTGAGCAGGGAGAGAGTGCTCCGCAGGTCGGCGGAGACGCCGGTCCGGGCGTTGATCCAGGTGATCGTCGAACGAAACCGGGCGGCCGCCTGCTGGATGCGGCTCGCCGGGCGGGCGTGGAGGCCCAGGGGAAGGGGAAAGACGAACGAACGCTCAGCCGCCAAGGTCGGCCTTGATCTTCGCCAGGATTTCGTCCGGCTTCTTGATGGCGTCCTGGACCCCGATCTCGATGATCGTCTTGCCGGCGAAGCGGTCCCGCTTCCGGACGGGGATGCCCACGGCGAAGATGACCGCCGCGGCGGCCCGGATCTCCTCGTCGCCGAGCTCGTTTTCGATGCCCATGGCCCCCTGCGTCTCGACCTTGATCTCGAGTCCGAGCTTCCGCCCGGATTTCTCCAGGCGCTCCGCGGCCATGTAGGTGTGGGCGATGCCCGTGGGACAGGCGGTGACGGCGACGAGCTTCATTGAGCCTCCTTCGATGCGGCGGCCCGTCGGGCGGCCCGCCGGCGGATGAGGGTCATGAGAAAGGCGACGGCGAGGGTTCCGGCCAGGATGGCCAGGACGAAGCCGAGCCTGTTGTCCACGACCGGGAGGACGATCGGCCCGCCGTGCGGGGCGTGATCGCCGACCTTGCCCAGCATAGCCACGACCGAGGCCAAGCTCGAGCCGGCCATGATGACGGGGATGGTCCGCAGGGGATCGGCCGCGGCGAAGGGGATGGCGCCTTCGGTGATGCCGATGGCCCCCATGGCCAGGGCGGCGAGGCCCGCTTCCCTTTCCTCGGCGGACCAAAGGGAGCGGTCGAGGAGCGTGGCCAGGCCGAGCCCGAGGGGCGGCACGCAGATCGCCGCCGCGCAGGCGCCCATGACGGAGAAATTCCCCTTCTGGATCATGGCCGCCCCGAAGAAGAAGGCGACCTTGTTGATCGGACCGCCCATATCGAAGGCGATCATCGAGCCGAGGACGATCCCCAGGACGACCTGGTTTCCGGTGTTCATCGTCTCGAGCCAGCCCTGGATCGCCGCCATGACGTCCCGGATGGGAGCGCCGATGATCTTGTACATGACGAAGCCGACGATGAGCGAGGAAAAGACGGGGATGACGAGGATGGGCATGATCGGCCGGAGGTAGACCGGAAGCTTGAGCTTCTTGATCCAGAAGACGAGGAATCCGGCGAGCAACCCTGAGATCAGGCCTCCGAGGAATCCCGCCCCGACCTGGCCGGCGATGTATCCGCCGACGAAGCCGGGGACGAGCCCCGGCCGGTCGGCGATGCCGAAGGCGATATAGCCGGAGAGGACGGGGATGAGGAAGGCGAAAGCGGCCGAGCCGATCTCGTTGATGAGCTTGAGGAACGGGGCGTGGGAGAAATCGGGCCCCGTCGGGGTCATCGGGGCGAAGGCGATCGAGACCGCGATCAGGATGCCGCCGCTGGCGACGAAGGGAATGGCGAACGAAACCCCCGAGAGTAGGTATTGTTTCAGCCTTTTGGCCTGCATAGTGAAATGATATCAAAAAGATAGGGGGACAGTATACGCAATTCCCTAATTCCGTTCCTCTTGGACCTCGAATAATTCGGGAATTGCGTATACTGTCCCCCGAATTTTGCCCTCATTTCGGGCGAAAAGGTTGCCAAGAGCGCCGGAAATGAGTAAGATATGGAGTCAAGCGCCCATTCAGGAGAGGACCATGGATCTTTTCGAAAAGTGCGCCGGTTTTTACAGCGATCCCCGCGTCGCCCAGAAATACGGTTACCCGACCAACCCCAACACTCTCATAGCGGCGGGGACGTTCCCCTTCTTCATCCCCATCGAGCATGCCGAAGGCCCAGAGGTCATCATCAACGGCCGCCGGCTCCTCATGATCGGCTCGAACAACTACCTCGGCCTGTCCAACCACCCCAAGGTCAAGGAAGCGGCCAAGAAGGCCATCGATATGTACGGGACGAGCTGCACGGGATCGCGCTTCCTGAACGGGACGCTCCAGATCCATATCGATCTCGAGGAACGCCTGGCCAAGTTCACCGGCCAGGAGGCCGCGCTCGTCTTCAGCACGGGATTCCAGGTCAACCTGGGCTCGATCCCGGCCATTATGGACCCCGGCGACATCCTCATCACCGATAAAGAAGTCCACGCCAGCATCGTCGACGGCGTGCGCATGGCCCGGAGCTTGAAGAAGGTCGAAACGCGCCATTTCAAGCACAACGACCCGGCCGACCTGGAGGCGATCCTCAAGGGACTGCCCGCCGAGCCGGCCAAGCTCGTCGTCGTGGACGGTGTCTTCAGCATGGCCGGAGACATCGCCCGCCTCCCCGAGATCATCCCCATCTGCAAGAAATACGGCGCCCGCCTGTTCTGCGACGACGCCCATTCGCTCGGCGTCCTCGGCGGCGGCCGCGGCACGGGATTTCATTTCGGCCAGCCCCAGGACGTGGACATGGTCATGGGCACGTTCAGCAAGTCCTTCGCCTCGGTCGGCGGGTTCGTCGCCAGCCGCAAGGACGTCGTCCAGTGGATCCAGATCTTTGCCCGGCCGTTCATCTTCAGCGCCAGCCTGCCGCCGGCCAATGTGGCCACGGTCCTGGCCTGCCTGGACATCATCGAACAGGAGCCGGAGCGGGTCGCCCGGGTCAACACCGTCGGCGACCGCGTCCGAAAAGAGCTCGCCGGGATGGGCTACAACGTCGGGCCGTCCGAGACGCCGATCATCCCCATCATCATCGGCGACATCATGAAGGTCATCAAGGCCTGGCACATCCTGTTTGAGGCCGGAATCTATACGAACGTGGCCGTCCCGCCCGCCGTCCCGCCCGAGATGTCGCTCCTGCGGACGAGCTACATGGCCACCCACACGGACGCTCAGATCGACCGGATCCTGGAGACGTTCCACAAGGTCAAGGATCTGCTGGCCCAGGAAAGCTGAGCGACCGGATCGTCACTCCCGCCACTTCAAGGCTTTGAAGCGCGGGTCATCCCGGATCGAATCGAGGTCGGGGTCTTTCTCGACCCAGGCTTTGTGGGCGAACCCCGCCTTGACGGCGGCGTCGAGGCTCTCGATGGCCCGGGTCGCCTCCCCCTCCAGCGCGAACAGGCAGGCGACGTTGTATTGGATGCCGGGGTCCGTAGGATCGATCGCCTGAGCCTTTTCCGCCCACTGCAGGCCCGCCAGGCGCTCGCCCAGCCGGCAGAGCGAGACCGCTCCCATGGTGTAGGCCCGAGCGTCGTCCGGGTTGAGCTCGACGTGCTTTTCGACGGCCCGGAGGGCCAGCCGGTAGGCCGCCATCGCGGAGGCTTCGTCCCCCAGGGCCGTATAGCTCTGGGCGGCGAAATATTGGGCTTCGTGATTCTCGCGGCTCCGGCTTGCCTGTTCGAACAGCTTCACGGCCTGGGCGAACTCGCCCCGCTGGAAGCAGGCCCGGCCGTAGAAATAGGGCGCCTCCGGCTGGTCGGGATCGAGGCGCATGGCGGTCTCGAACTCTTTTTTGGCTTCATCGAAACGGTTCAACAGCCAGAGGGTGAATCCCCGGGCGGAATGGGCGCGGCCGAGGCCGGGATCGAACTCGAGGGCCTTTTGGCTGGCTTCGTCGGCCTCGACCAGGTAATGCTCCTGCGTCTGGCCGTAATAATGGACGAGCAGGCCCGCGCACTCGGCGATCCCGGCGTGGGCCAGGGCGTATTTCGGGTCGATCTCCACCGCTTTGAGGAACATCTGCCGGGAGAACTGGAGGCTCTGGCGCCGGCCCTGGTGGAAGTACGTCCGGCCGCGGAGATAATAATCATAGGCCAGGGAATCCGTCGTGGGGGCTTTGAACAGAGTCTGGCGCTCGTCCTCGCTCAGGATGAGCTTGAGGGCTCGGACGACGCTCTGGGCGATCATGTCCTGGACGGCGAAGACGTCGTGCGCTTCCAGGTCGTACCGGTCGGACCAGAGATGATAGCCCGTCGGGACGTCGAGAAGCTGGACCGAGATGCGGAAGCGGTTGTTCGCCCGCCGGACGCTGCCTTCGAGCAGGGTCTCGACGTGGAGCTTCCGGCCGACCTCCCGGACGTCTTCGGCGCTGTTCTTGAACGGCAGGGTCGAGGTCCGGGCGGCGACGCGGAGCCCGGGGACCTTGGTCAGGGCGTTGATGACCTCCTCGGCGATCCCGTCGCAGAAATAGTCCTGGTCCCGGTCGGCGCTCAGGTTGGAGAAGGGGAGGACGGCGATCGACCGGGCGAATTCCTTCTTCCGGCCGACGTACTGGGCTCGCCCAGTCAGGACGGCCTCCAGGGCGAAGCGGAGATCGGTCCGCACATCGTCGGCCGTCTGGTAGCGGAGCTCGAGGTTCTTGTTGAGGAGCTTGGTCACGATCCGCTGGACCTCGACCGGGATGTTGATCGTGTACTCGATCATGGGGATGGGGTCGCGCTCGAGGATGGCCTTGAAGATCTCCTCGATCGTCCGGCCGGTGAAGGGCGTTTTCCCGGTGAAAAGCTTATACAGGACGACGCCGAACGAGAACAGGTCGGACCGGATGTCCGTCGGGCCGCCGCGGACCTGTTCGGGGGACATGTAGTTGACCGTCCCGACGATCGTGTTCGCCGGCGAAGCGGGATCGCGCCGGAGCGAAGCGGCCAGACCGAAGTCCACGATCTTGGCCCGCCCGCGCGTGCTGACGAGGATGTTGGACGGCTTGATGTCCCGATGGACGATCCCGTGATGATGGGCTTCGGCCAGCCCGTCGCTGATCTGGACGGCGAGCTCCAGGGACTCCTCGATGGACAGGTGGTGGTCGGCCAGGTAGCCGTCGAGCGAACCGCCTTCGACATGCTCCATGGCGAGGAACAGCCGTCCGTCGTGCTCTTCGATGTCATAGATCGTGGCGATGTTCGGATGGCTGATCCGGGCCATAGCCCGGGCTTCGCGCTGGAACCGATCCCGCCATTCGCGGTTTCCGGCCAGGTACCCGGCCAGGAACTTGAGGGCGACGGTCCGGTCGAGGTCCCGGTCGTGGGCGATGTAGACGACCCCCGTTGAACCGGCCCCGACCGGCTTATCGATGATATAGTGGGCGATTGGAGTCCCCGAAGGCAGGATCTCCTGGGTTAACGTCCCGTCTTTCATTTCGGCCATAAGGATAAAAACTCCCCATCCAATATAGCGTCAGGCGTTTAGGCTGTCAACGAAGCCGCACCGCGACACTCACCCGCGTTCTTATGCGCGGGAGAGTGCGGCGGAAGCGGACCCCCGGGCAAGGCCCGGGGCCCCCTCCGCCGTTGACAGTATCTGCCGGGGGGATTATCTTTCCTCCGGTGAAGGCCAGAAGGGTCGTGACTCCTAAAAGGATTTCCGCGGAGAATCTAAGAGTCTATGGGGCCGCTCCATATTCCGTTGCCCTCCTCCACGGCGGGCCGGGGGCCGCCGGCGAGATGGCTCCGGTCGCCCGAGAGCTCGCCGGGACCCGAGGCGTGCTCGAACCGCTCCAGACGGCGGATACGGTCGAGGGGCAGCTCGCGGAGCTGCGGGAGATCCTGGAGCCGCGGGCGGATCGTCCGATCGTGCTCGCCGGTTTTTCCTGGGGAGCTATGCTCGCCTTCATGTACGCTGCCCGATTCCCCGGCGACGTCGGGAAGCTCGTCCTGATCGCATCCGGGGCGTTCGAACCCGAGTACGCCGGGCGGATCCTGCCCGATCGGCTGTCCCGCCTAACCGCGTCGGAATCCCGCGAGCTCGATACGCTCGTAGTTCGGCTGGACGATCCCGCGGTCCCGGAAAAGGAAAAAGACCGCGCTCTTGCCCGCCTGGGCGATATCATGGGACGGGCCGACGCCTACCGGCTCGGATTCCCCGACGAAGCCCCGCTCGAGGTCAGCTCCCGCATCCATCAGCGCGTGTGGGCTGAAGCCCGGGCCCTGCGGAGCGACGGCCGGCTGCTCGCCCTGGGGGCCTCGATCCGCTGCCCCGTCGTAGCCATCCACGGCGATCATGATCCCCATCCGGCCGAAGGAGTCCGGGTCCCGCTCGCCCGCGTCGTGAAGGATTTCAAGTTCGTCCTCCTCGAGAAATGCGGCCATCGTCCTTGGCTCGAGCTCGAGGCCCGCGAGGCGTTCTTCACCCTCCTGAACAAAGAGATTTCTTCGTTCCGTTGACGGGCATTTCCGTCTACCATTTCCATGTATAATGGTCGCGGCGAAGGAGACCGCCCATGTCGCTGACCGTCATCTTCATCATCGCCCTCCTCGTGCTCACCGCGGCCGGGTTCGTCGCCCTCTTCCTCCGGCTCGGCCGCCGGCCCGGTCAGGACATGGGTCCGCTCGGGGCGCGGCTCGACGCGCTCGAAAAGGGGCAGGACCGCGGCGAGCGCGTCCTCCGGGAGGAGCTGTCGCGCAGCCGCGAGGAAGCGCACGGGCAGGGCCGCTCGCTCCGCGAGGAGATGACCGGATCGTTCAAGGGATTCAATGATTCCATCCTCCGCCAGCTGGCCGGGCTCGTCGCCCTGGAGCAACAGCAGCTCGAGGGCTTCTCAGGGCAGATCGACAAGCTGAAAGGGTCGGTCGAAGCCCGGCTCATCCAGATCCAGGACGACAACGCCAAGCGCCTGGAAGAGATGCGCCGGACGGTCGACGAGAAGCTCGAGGGGACGCTCGAGCGGCGGCTCCGCGAATCCTTCTGCAATGTCCAGGAAAGCCTGGACCGGGTGTCCAAGGGCCTGGGCGAGATGCAGACGCTGGCGAGCGGCGTCGGCGACCTCAAGCGGGTCCTGACCAACGTCAAGGCCCGGGGCACCTGGGGCGAGGTCCAGCTCGGGAACATCCTCGAACAGTTCCTCACCGGGGACCAGTATGAGAAGAACGTGGCCATTCGGCCCGGATCGGACGAGCGGGTCGAGTACGCGGTCAAGCTTCCCGGCCGCGACGACTTGGAAGGCCAGGTCGTCTGGCTGCCCATCGACGCCAAGTTTCCGAAGGAAGACTACGAGCGGCTGGTCGACGCCGCCGAGCGGGCCGATCCCCTGGCTGCTGAGGAGGCCGCCCGGGCCCTCGAAGTCCGGATCAAGGCCGAGGCCAAGACGATCCGGGATAAATACGTCGACCCGCCTCACACGACCGACTTCGGGATCCTCTTTCTCCCGACCGAGGGGCTGTACGCCGAGGTCTTGCGCCGGCCGGGACTCGCCGATTCCCTCCAGCGGGATTTCCGGGTCATCGCCGCCGGCCCGACGACGATCGCTGCGATCCTCAACAGCCTCCAGATGGGTTTCCGGACGCTCCAGATCCAGAAGCGCTCAAGCGAGGTCTGGAACGTCCTCCGCGCGGTCAAAACCGAGTTCGGGAAGTTCGAGGACGTGATCAAAAAGGTCCAGAAGAAGCTCCTGGAAGCGGGAAACGTCATCGAAGCCGCCCAGCAGCGGACCCGGGCGATGGACCGCAAGCTCCGCGACGTCGAGGGGCTGCCGCCCGAAGAGGCCCGCGACCTGCTCGGCGTGGGGGAGGAGCCCGCGGCGGAGGAAGAGGCCGACGAAGAGGGCGCCTGACGGGCTTTTTTTGACTTCTCCGTCGGGCGGACCTATGATAAGAGCATCGAGATGCAGTCATACAGGGCGTTCGCCCGGGAGGTTCGGATGAACACGCGCAAGATCGTATGCCTTCTCCTGGTCATCGCGGCGGCCGCGGCGTGCGGCGCAAGCATGCTCCCGACCAAGGACGAGTGGTATGCCCGTCATTATTTCATCATGCAGAAATTCGAAACCGAGGCCTATAAAGCGATGACGCCCGAAGCCCGGCTCGAATTCCAGCAGCTCTTCTGGGCCGTCCGCTCCCCTTCGGTGAAGAAAGAGTTCGATAACCGGATTGCCTACATCAATGAAGAGTTCAAGAACGAGAACTCGAAACAGCCGTGGAACACCGACCGGGCGCGGATCTATCTCCTCAACGGAAGTCCGGCCAGCCGCGATTACACGACCAACGATGCCTGGAACGTGTCCAATCCGATCGGCTCCGGCGGCATGGTTTCGGCGTCCGATCGGACGGCCGAGGACATCCAGGCGCGGTCGCTCGAAGTCTGGAACTATCCCTTCGGCCGGTTCTTCGTCATGTACGGCTTCACGTTCACGCCGCCGAACAAGTGGAAACAGGCCAATCCCACCGCGACGGTCGGCCGGTACCTCGGGGATTTCGAGCTCCAGAACCGCGTCGAAATCTGGGGCGCCCAGGACGAAGAGACTTACAAGAAAAGACTTGAAGAGCTGAGGGCGGCCAAGCCGATCAAGTAGGATCTCCCGGCTTCTCGGGCTCGCCCGACTCCTGCTGTTCTTTTTTATCTTCCTTCTGGATCTCGACCATCGCTTTCTTCGACGGTTCGAGGAGACTCTGGATCTCGAGGAAAGCGTTCCCGAGAGCCGTCACGCTCGGCTTCTTCCGGCGGTAATAGATCCACCCACGCGCTTCCATCCGAAGAAGGAGCCGGTCGAGAAGGACAAGCGCTGCTCCCGCCGCGGCGATCCATAAGAATATCTTCACTCTCCTTACTATAGGCGCGGGGTTCTCTTTCGGCAAGGCCGGATTGACAGAAAGGGCCGCCCTCAGGAATAATGGGATTTCCGATTAGGAGGTCCCGCCCATGTCGCATCATCGCCATTCCTGCCTTTCGAAGCGAATCATCCTCGTTCCACTTCTCGTGGCCTTTGTGGCCTTGTTCTCGGTATCGGCCCAGGGGCCCGCGGCGAAGGCGTCGTCCCGGCCCTATGCCTGGACCGACGAGCCCGACGGCTGCACGAGCATCCAGGTCGGCCGCCTGGCCTCGGAGGACGGCTCGGTCATGACCGCCCACACCTGCGACGGGAACTATCGGAACTGGCTGACCATCGTTCCGCACGGAAAATTCGCCGCGGGGGCGAAGAACAAGATCTTCTCCGGGAAGATGCACACCGAGACGCCGGCCGACGTCCGCGGGATGATCCAGACGGGCGAGATCCCCCAGGTCGCGGAGACCTACCAGTTCGTCAACGCCGCCTATCCGTTCATGAACGAAGCGGGGCTCGCCATCGGCGAGACCACGATCGGCGGCCGCCGCGAGCTTTATAACCAGGAAGGCATGTTCATGATCGAGGAGATCGAGCGGATCATCCTCGAGCGCTGCAAGAGCGCCCGGGAAGCCATCAAGCTCGCCGGCGAGCTCATCAAGGAATACGGCTACGGCGACAGCGGCGAGTGCATCACCATCGCCGACGGCAAGGAAGTCTGGCATTGCGAGTTCATGGGCGAAGGGCCGCTCCAAAAGGGCGGCGTGTGGGCCGCGGTCCGCATCCCCGACGACCAAGTCGGCATCTCGGCCAACATCCCGCGCATCTCCGAGATCAACCTCAAGGACCCCGACCGCTACATGGCCTCGGAGAACGTCTTCAAGGTCGCCCAGGACAACGGCTGGTGGGATCCCAAGAGCGGCGAGCCGTTCAAATGGTGGAAGGCCTACGGCTCCAGTCGGGCCGGGTCCAAGCCGTACTCGATCCGCGAGTTCTACGTCTTCAGCACGCTTGCGCCATCGCTCAAGCTGACGCAGGACCTGCCCGAGCTTCCGTTTTCCATCAAGCCCGACAAGAAGGTCTCGATCCGGGAGATGTTCCGGCTCTACCGCGAGGCCTACGTCGGCACGGAATTCGACGCGGGCAAGAACCTCATCATCCCGCGCCGCCCGGCTTTCGGTCAACGCGGCGGCCAGCCCCCCGCGCCCGGCGCCAAGCCCGCCGCCCCGGCCGCGGCCCCCGAGATGGTCCGCAGCCCCTTGGCCAATCCCTGGATGTCGGGCGACCTGGCCACCCTGGCCAACGCGCTGAAGCCGGGCTCGGCCACGCCGACCCGGACGATCGCCATCAATGGCTGCGCCTATGCCACGGTCCTGCAGTGCCGCGGCTGGCTGCCTCCGGCCATCGGAACGGTTTGCTGGTTCGCCCTGGACAATCCCGGCTTGAGCGCGCGCTTCCCGCTCTTCGCCGGCGTCACCGAGCTTCCTGCCGCGTTCGAGATCGACGGGCAGCACCGCTACCGGACGGATTCGGCGACCTGGACGATGAGGACGGCCAACCGCCTGGCCCTGGTCCGCTGGGGACAGGCCCAGAAAATGATGGAAGACACCATCCGGCAGTTCGAGGAGAAGGGCCTGGCCGAGCTCTCGATCGTGGAGAAGCGCTACCAGGAGCTCCTGGCCAGCAAGACGCCCGACAAGGAACCGTTCACGCCCGCCCAGTATCTGACCCAATACACGAACGATTTTGCCCGGGCCATCCTGAACAAATACGAGGAGCTGACGGGGAAATTCTGGTACATGATGCGCGGAGGGATATAGGCTGAAGCGTCCCGTTTTTAATCCTTTTTTAATTTGATTCTAAAAACGGGACGCTTCCAGGGGGGTGTGACCCCCCTCGGCGCTTCGCTGACCCCCCTTGAGTCGGGCTTGCGGCCCTCCTCAATAATAAAAATCACGGATCCCGGGGCCGGCGCCCCCTCGGCGCTTCGCTGACCCCTCTTGAGGCGGGCTTGTGGCCCGCATCAATAAAAGCGGAAGACGTTTAAAAATAGAACCCGAACGTCGCCCCGACGACCATGTCCTTGAAGAACTGCTTGAACGGGGTCACGGTGAAGAGGGTGAAGTTGATGTCGTAGCCTCTGAACCCGACGTTCAGCTTGGAAGCCGCGTCGCTCGAGGGTCCCCCTTCGATCTCGGAGCCGAGAAGCCACCATTTCGTGATCCCGCCGCCGATGAAGAACCCCTGACCCTGGAAGTTCAAGATCAAGGCCGGGGCGAGGATGAAGGCGCCGAAATCGAAATTATGGATGACGGCGTAGAGCTCGGGCGAGAATGAGAGGCTGGGGGTGAGATAAAAGTCGAGGGCGAAGCCCGTCGTCCAGAGGAACGGGCTGAACGAGAAGCTCTTGTCCGTAACGACCCCCCAGTTCCAGGAGATGTCCGTCTGGGCGGAAACGTCCCGGACCGACACTCCGGCGACGACGATGAAAACGAGCGCGGCGACGGCGAATTTTTTCATGGATTCTCCTTCCCTGATTGCTTCCCTGGCGGCCCGATTTTAGTGGAATAGCCGTCTCCGTGTCAAAGCCCAAGTGATTTGACTCTGCCGACCTGGACTATGATACATTATTGCCTCCGCGGCGCGGATCCGACCTCGAAAGGAGACGGACGGATGGCGAAATTCGAAGGGATCCATTGGGCCTCCCATCAGATGCGGTACGGTCTTCCGGACAAGGACTTCTCCCTCGTCGGGAGCGGAAGCAAGGTCTTCGCCGTTTCGCGCTCGGTCCACTACGCCCTTTTCCTGGCCTTCGAAGGGATCCGGTTCTTCTGCCGCCCGACGGCCGGCGGCGGCCTCGAGGCCGTGTTCCTCAACTGGCGCCGGAACCTGGAACGGTTCCGCCGGGGGATGCTCTTCAACATCGGGAATGCCAAAGCCGGGCTCGTTCCGACCGCGGATGAGCTCGAGGCCCTGTTCATCCGGCGTTATTTCCGGGCCCCGGAGATCCGCCTGTTCTTCGAGGAGATGGCCGCCCTCGGCGCCCAGGGATATTTCCGGCCGTTCACCGTGGACGAGGAGGAATCGATCGGAGTCACCTTCCCCAATCAACCTTCGATCCGGGCGGCCGTGGCCCGCTATGACCGTTATCTCGGCGAGCCGTTCTCGGGTGTCGTCGTCCCCAACCTCGTCCGGGCCGTGTCCGGCAACGGGACGGGCTGCCTCAAGCTCGGCATCAACTACGTCATGAGCGTCAAGGCCGTCGAAGCGGCCCAGAAGATCGATCCCGGAGCGGCCTCCGCCCTCTTCCTGGACGACAACCCGCGCGGCCGGCTCGAGGACCGCCGGATCACGGAATGGGATTCATCCTGCTGCCTGTTCGCCTTCCGGGACGGGACGGTCGTCAAGATCCCCGAAAGCGAGCTCATCCTGCCTTCGGTCACGATCGGGGGGATCGTGGCCATCCTGAGGAACACGGGCGTTCGGGTCGATGAGCGCCACGTCACTTATGGAGAGCTCCTCGCCCGGGTCAAGGCCAACGAGCTCATTGCCGTTTCGAGCATCGGGACGGCCGGGATCCTCAATCGGTGCCAGAAGCTCCTCCTCGTGGACGGCGACGGCGCGATCCTGGCCACGCACGTCCCGGATCACGGCCACGCCCTGTACGGGAAGCTGGCCGAAGCCCGGGAAACCTACTGGAACACCTACAAGGGCGCGGCCCGGCCGCTCGAGGGCATGTCGCTCCACGTTTACCCGCTCTGATCGGTCGAGGGCTGTTGAAGAAGGCCGCCTCCGCTCTGTTGCCGGCGGCGATCCTCGCCCTCTTTTTTCCTGCCGGAGGCGACGCCGGTCAGACGGCAGAGCCGGCGAAACAGCGGAACTTCACCCTGACGTTCACCGAACGGATCCGCGAGGAGACGTCGGACAACGTCACGAGCCTTTCGGATTCCGGCACCGACAGCAGCGCCTACGTCCGATTCCGGACGAGCCTCATGGGCCGCTGGCAGCCCTCGGCGAATTTCGAGCTGACCGTCCGCCTGACCAACGAGAACCGCTATTATTTCGCCCCCAAGTCCGACCCGCGGCTGGGCCGGAACTTCGGCCTCAACGAGGTCTTCTTCGACTATCTTTATTTGAAATGGAAGGGTCCCTTCGGTCTCCCCGTCACCCTCAGCCTCGGCCGCCAGGATTTCCAGATGGGCGAGGGCTTCATCATTTTCGATGGCGGCCCGCTCGACGGGTCGCGCTCGGCCTATTTCAACGCGGCGCGCCTGGACTGGGCGGCGGGCGCGAAGACGAACATCATGGCGTTCTACGTGTTCCAACCCCGCACCGACACCCTCCTGCCCGTCTTTAACGACGTCGGGCAGAAGATGGTCGAGCAGGCCGAGGAAGGCTATGGACTCTATGCCGTCGGAACGGCGGGGAAAACCGCGCTGGAGACGTATCTCTTCCGCAAGAACATCCGTTCGTTCGAGTCGGCCCCGTCTTCCGGGATCACCAATATCGGAGGACGAGTGGTATGGCCCGTTTCGCCCGAGCTCTCGCTCACGGCCGAAGGGGCGGCGCAATATGGGGAGCTCGGAGGGATTCGGAGGAGCGGGCTTGGCGGATATTTCCATCTCGATTGGAAAACGGGAGCGGAGTTCCCCGGACCGGCCCTTCTGACTCTCGGCGGGATCCATTTGAGCGGAGACGATCCGGACACCGCCGATCGTTTCGAAGGCTGGGACCCGGCCTTCAGCCGCTGGCCGAAGTGGAGCGAGTCGCTCATCTATCTCTTCGCCCGGGAGAGTCGGCCGGCGTACTGGTCGAACTTCGGCTCGCTCTATGGAACGCTGAATTTCGCCTTCTCTCCGAACGCGAGGCTCGCTTTGACCTGGCACCATTTGAGCGCGCCGGAGCGGACGGCGCCGACGGCGTTTCTGAGCGGGTCCGGAAGGACCCGCGGGGACCTGGGCATCGCCAAGCTGACCTATGACATCAGTCCGCATCTCCAGGGACATTTCCTCTGGGAGCAATTTCGTCCGGGGGATTTCTATTTTGCCGGGTCCCAGGGGTATGCTTGGGTGAGGTTCGAGCTGCTCGTCCGGTATTGAGGGAGGCGCGCGGACCGCGCCGGGAAGGAGAGAGATCATGAGAAATCATCGATTCGCGGGCTGGACGGCTGCGGCCGTCTTCCTTGTATTCGCGCTCGTCGGTTCGGCCGGCGCGGCGTCGTCCGCAGCCGAGAATCCCAAGGTCGCGATCCGGGCCGATGCGGGGCTCATCGTTGTGGAGGTCTATGCCGACAAGGCCCCAATCACGGCGGCCAATTTCCTCAGGTACGTTGATGCCAAGCTCTATGACGGCACGGTCTTCCACCGCACCGTGACCCTGGACAACCAGCCCAATGACGCGGTCAAGATCGAGGTCATCCAGGGCGGCCAGATGCCCCAGGGCGCGGCCGGCTTTCCCGCCATCGCCCTGGAGCGGACGTCGGTCACGGGGCTCAAGCACGAGGACGGGACGATCTCGATGGCCCGCTCCGGTCCCGACACGGCCACGGCGAGCTTCTTTTTCTGCATCGGGCCCCAGCCCGAGCTCGACCTCGGGGGAAAGCGCAACAAGGACGGCCAAGGCTTCGCCGCGTTCGGCAAGGTCATATTGGGGATGGATGTCATCCGGAAGATCCAGAAAGCCCCGGCCGAGGGCCAGACGCTCAAGCCGCCGGTCAAGATCCAGTACGTCGAGCGGATGACGGGACCGGAACGGCTCGCCGTCCAGCACATCCTCGTCGGCTTCAAGGGCTCGATCCCGGGGCCGGAGGCCAAGGTCACGCGAACGAAGGAAGAGGCCGAAGCCCTGGCCCGGAAGCTTTTCGAACAAGCCAAGGGCGGCGCGGATTTCGACGCCCTGGTCAAAGCCGACACGGACGACGAATACCCCGGCATTTATTCCATGGCCAATTTCGACATCCCGCCGAACAAGGAACAGAAGGAGTATTCCCGCGGCGGCATGGTCCGCAGCTTCGGCGACGTGAGCTTCAGCCTCCCCGTCGGCGGAGTCGGGCTGGCCGTCTATGATCCCCAGTTCTCCAAATACGGCTGGCACATCATCAAGCGGGTCCGTTGAGGGGCGCAGGCCCGGAGGAGACATCATGAAAAAACGGATCGTTCGGATCGTCGTTTCGGCCGCTCTCGGCGCGGCCGTGGTTTTGGGATTTGCCCCCGATCAGGCGCTGGGCCAGACCCGGGGGCTGAAGGCCATCTCGGTCCCCGAGATGAAGACCTGGATGAAGTTCCTGGCCGCCCGGGAGTTCCGCGGACGCCCCGCGCCGTCGGCGGAGCTCGACATCGCCGCGAAGTTCATCGCTCTCGAAGCGGAACTGATCGGCCTCAAGCCGCTCATGCCGAACGGGTCGTTCTTCCAGGACGTCCCGGTCGAGGTCACGACGATGTCCCCGGCGAAATCCTGGCTGAGGCTGACGACCGGCGGGCACGAGGTCAAGTTCAGCTTCCCCCAGTCGTTCACGACGGCGATGCGGGCGGGCGGTGAATGGGCCGCCGCCGGCGGCCTCGTCTTCGCCGGGACGGCCCTCAGTGCGGCGCCGATCGACGAGAAGGCCTTCGAGAAGATCGACTTGCGCGGCAAGCTCGTCGTCATGCTCGAGGTCCCTCGGACACAGGCCCAGACGGGAGTGCAGTTCGTGGGTGGGGGCGGGCAGGCCGGAATATCCGCCGCGGCCGCGCGGACGCAGTTTCTCCGGACGAAGGGCGCGATCGGAACAATCACGATCATCAGCGCCGAAAGAGACGCGAACCTGGTCAAGTCGAACCTCTGGTTCGACGTCGGGGAGCGCTATCGCTGGCTGGACGTCAAGACGGCCAATCCCGTCCCGGCTCCGGCGGCGAAGCCGGCGGGGGCCGCGGCGGGACAGCCGGTCGCCTCATCCCTGGCTCCGCCCGCGCCGTTCACCACCGTCGAGGTGCGCCATGAGGCGGGCGCCCTTGTGCTCGGCGTCGGAAACGAGGAGCTCGGCAAGATGTTTTCCGCGATCGCGAACCGCGAGCCGATCGCGCCGCGAGAGCTTCCCGGGATGTCGGTCGAAATCTCCATAGGGTTCGAGCAGAGGATGACGACGTCGCCGAACGTCGTCGCCTGGCTTCCGGGGAGCGACCCGAAGCTCCGCGACGAATACGTCACGATCAGCGCCCATCACGACCACCTGACGGCGCGCGAGGGGCGGGTCTATCCGGGCGCGGACGACAACATGTCGGGGTGCGTGGCCATGCTCTCCATCGCCAAGGCGCTCATGATCGAGCGGCCGAAGCGCTCAGTCATTTTCCATTGGAATACGGCGGAGGAGCGGGGGCTCATCGGAGCGTATTATTTCGTCCAGCACTCCCCGGTCCCGGTCGAGAAGATCAGCGCCAACCTCGATTTGGACATGATCACTCGGAACGACCCGAACAGCATCTACCTCATCGGCTCGAACAAGCTCTCGAGCGAGCTCGACAAGAGCATCAACTCGATGAATGACCGCTTCGTCCGGATGAAGATGGATTACAAGTACGAGGACCCGGGCGAGCCGAACCAGTTCTTCTTCCGGAGCGACCATTACCCCTACATCCGTTACGGCATTCCGGCCGTGTGGTTCTTCTGCGGGACGACGCCCGATTATCACACCGAGCGGGACGTCGAGGAGGCGTGCGATTACGCCAAGATGGAGCGGGTGACGCGGCTCGTCTATCTGAGCGCGATGGACATCGGGAACAAGCCCGCCCTCCTCAAGATCGACCTCCATCCGGAGGTCAAGACGCGGGGGGCGCACAACATGAACGTCGTCTGGCGCCGTCCGCCCCAGCCCCCGCAAAAGAAATAAGGGAAATAGGGGGACGAGGCATCCATTTACCACATTCCGGCGAAAAGCTCCCCTGTCCGCGGAAAGGGGAAATGGAATCGAGTCCCCAGTTCCCTAAATTAGGTAAATGGATGCCTCGTCCCCCCATTTACCCTATTTCGCTGGGGCGGATTTGGCTCGAAAATATAAGTAGAAGGGGATGCCGGCCAGCATGCAGCCCAGCGCGGCCAGGGCCTGGACGGGCTTTGCCACCAGCGTGGCCACGGTGAAGAAGATCGTAATCAGAATAAAGAGAACCGGCGTCAGCGGATAGCCGAGAGTCCGATACGGCCGTTCCGCGTCGGGGCGCGTGCGGCGGAGAACGATCACCCCCACTCCGATGATCAGCATAAACAGCCCGTCCATGAAGACGAGGTACGTGATGATGTCGGCGAACGTCCCCCAGAAGAAAAGAAGCACGATCGCCCAGGCGCATTGGAGGGCGATGGCGTTGGCCGGCGTCTTGAAACGGGGATGGACGCGGGCGAACGACTTGAAGAACAGGCCGTCATCGGCCAGGGCGAAGAAGATCCGCGGACAGGAATAGGTGTTGATCCCCACCGTCCCGAGCGCGGCCAGGGCGATCATCACCGAAATGAGGATGCCGCCGAAGGGGAGGACGGTCTGGAGGGCTTCAGCGGCGACGCCGGATGATTTGGCGATCCGGTCGACGGGAAGCAGGAACAGGTAACCGAGATTGGTCAGCCAGTAAGCCGCCCCGACGATGATCGCTCCGAGGATCATGGCCCGCGGAACGGTCCGGCGCGGATCGCGGGCCTCGCCGGCGAGGTAGGAGGCGTGCTGCCAGCCTCCGACCGAGAAATAGACGCCGACGAAAGCTGTGCCGAACGCGCCGAGCAGGCCGAGGCCGGGGGCGGTGATGGAGGAATTGTCGAAGGTCAGCTTGAATCCCGTCCGTGATGGAGAGCCGAGGGCGATCCCGACCGCGATGATCAGGGCCAGGCCGAGGAGCTTGAGCGTGGAAAAGCCTTTAGCCGAAAGGTCGGAATAGCGTGTTCCGACGATGTTCACCACGGCCATGGCCGTGATGGCGGCCGCGCCCAGAACGAGGACGCCGAAGTCGCTCAGGGGGACGTTGAAGGCGACATACTTGGCGAACGTGAGGGCGAGGGCGGCGATGCCCGAGCCGTTGATCACGACGAAAGTGACCCAGGCGAAGAGGAAGGCCGGCAGGGGGCCGAAGATCTCCTTGATGTAGGCGTACTGGCCGCCGGCGCGCGGGAACATCGCCCCGAGCTCGGAGAAGGTCAGCGAGCCGGTCAGGGCGTGGGCGAGCCCCAGGGCCCAGACGCACAGGATCAGGAGCGGCGAGGAGAGATAGCCGGCCACGAACGACGGACTGAGGAAGATCCCCGATCCGATGCAGGCCCCGATGGCGACCATGGTCAGGCCGGTCAGGGAGAGGTTGCCGCGGAGTTGAGTCATGACGTCATCCGATCGGCCCGGTCATCGTCCTCAGCGTGAGACGCCTCCCGGCTGCCTTTTGAACTCGGCGCCGGGCTTCCAGCCCGGCATCTTTGCGGCGTTCGCGATCCGGTATCCCACGGCGAGGTAGAGGGCCAGGTCTTCGACGGCCCCGCTGAAGTCCCAATCCGGACGGATCTCGTCGGACGGCTTGTGGTAGCTGTTCCGGATGTAATCTTCGCGGTCCTTGAGGCCCCACCCGGCGTCCTTGCCGAGGTAGTCGGTCCCCGCGCCGGGGTTGAGGGCGGGAACGCCCTGCTTGACGAAGGGGAAATGGTCGGAGCGGAAGAACGAGCCTTTCTCGGGCGTGGGATCGGGCTTGAGGACGCGGCCCTGCTCGGCGGCCGCGGCCGCCATGATGTCGTCGAGCTCGGACAGGCCGAGGCCGACGATGACGAGGTCCTTGGTCCGGCCGGAGAAGTTCATGAAGTCGAGGTTGACGGTCCCGGCCGTTTTCTCCAGCGGATAGAGCGGATTCAGGGCATAATACCAAGACCCGAGGAGGCCCTGCTCCTCGGCCGTGACGAAGAGGAAGAGGATGGACCGTTTGGGCGCGGGCTTGACCTTGGTCAGGGCCCGGGCGATCTCGATGACGCCGCCGACTCCCGAAGCGTTGTCCATGGCCCCGTTGTAGATCCTGTCGCCGTTGACCTCGGGTCCGATCCCGAAGTGGTCCCAGTGGGCCGTGTAGATGACGTATTCGTCCTTGAGCGCGGGATCGCTCCCCGGGAGCTTGGCCGCGACGTTGGCCGAGTCGATGGTCCGCAACGCGTTCTTGAAGGAGATCGAGGCCGTCGTTTGGAGCGCAACGGGCTTGAAATCTCGGGAGAGGGCGGCCTTCTTCAGGCCGTCAAAATCGATCCCGGCCGCGGCGAACATGGCCTTCGCCTTGTCGAGGGTGATCCATCCCTCGACCGCCGCGCGCCCCATGTTCTTGTCAGGGGCGGAGATGTCGAACTGCTCCGTGGTCTTGATCTGGACGACGGAGAACGGGTAGGCCGCCGGCTCGGTCTCGTGGATGATGAGGGCCCCGGCCGCGCCCATCTTGGCCGCCATCTCGTATTTGTAGGACCAGCGGCCGTAGTAGGTCATGGCCCGGCCGCCGAACGTTTTGGGATCGAGGGCGGCGGGGTCGGCCGGGTCGGGCACCGGGGGATCGCCGATGAGGACGACCATGGTCTTGCCTTTGAGGTCGACGCCCTTGTAGTCGTCCCAGCCGTACTCGGGGGCCTGGACGCCGTAGCCGACGAAGACCATCTCCGAGTCCTTGAGCTCGATCGCGTCGACGAAGCGCTTGGTCCAGGAAACGTGGTCGTCCTTCCAGGCCAGCGTTTGCGTCGCGCCCTTGTGCTTGAAGATGAGGGCGGGGCTGCCCTGGACGGCGATCCCGGCCAGGGGGACCTTCTGGACGAACGTCCCGTCGGGGTTGCCGGGCTGGAGGCCGATGGCCTTGAGCTGTTCGATCATGTATGCGATGCTGAGCCCTTCACCCCGCGTCCCGGGGAAGCGGCCCTCGTATTCGTCCGAGGCCAAAGCCTTGATGTGGGTCATGACCGCCGCGGGATCGATCGGGGGAAGATCGGAGACCTTGAGGTCGGCGGGCCTGGGCGCGCAGGCGGCGAGAGCGATGAGCACGGCGAGGCAGCCGAGAAGCAGGGGTTTTGAACGCATGGATCCCTCCGTAAGGGTTCTTTATATCGGATTTGGGCAGCGTTCGTCCACCTGAATCCGGTCTCGGGCGAGAAATCGGGGGACGTAGCACTCGAAATAGGGGGACGTGACACTCATTCTCTGATTTTGTATGACAAAAATCGCTCGACAAAAATTGCCTGCAAAATCGGGAAATGAGTGCCACGTCCCTCAATTAAAATGGGGCCGGACGATCCGTCCGGCCCCTTGGTCCGATCGATGATCAGGAATTCGGGTAAATGGATGCCCCGTCCCCCTATTTGATATCGGCGCTGATGACGAGGATCAGGGCGGCTCCGCTTATGCCGATTGATAAGCCGCTCACCCCAACAACGAGATAACCTTTTTCCTTGAAGGTGATATCACTTGTCTCAATGAGGGTAACTCGCTGGGTGCTCGTGGTCTGAAAAAGCTGGATCTGTCCCGCCGAGATGATCCGTTTCCCAGGATCGTCTCCGCGGAGCTCAACGTTCCGGAGGTGCATCTCGCAATTCAGATTGAGATTGCCCGAGACGAGCTTGGACGCATTCCCCTCCGCCCCGTCCTTCACTGTGAGGAAGGAAGGATTTTCCATCGAATAGAACTTGAAATTCCAGAGGTCTTTCATCTGGTCGAGGACCGCTTTCAGCTCGGGATTGGAGATATCACTTGTCCCCATATTGAAATAGGCCTTGAAGGCATCGCTGGGGGCGTCTTTCAGCGCTATGATCGTATACACCTTAAACTGGATGTTCTTCTTCTCGACGTCGAGCTTCTTGAGTAGGGCCTCGAAATCGGCGACGTATTTCCGCGGGATCCTGACGGTCAGGGTGCTGCCGGAAGCCGTCGAATCGTAGATGTAGAACTTCGCCGCTTTCACGAGTTCGACGGGGTTGACGTATTTCAGCGAATAGGTCTTGACCAGCCCCTCCATCTCGTACCGCTCGGCCTCGGCCTTCTGCCGCTCGGCCTCGACCCTTTTACGCTGGTCCTCTTGAGCTTTCAGGGCCGCCTCCTGGGCTTGCTGGACCTGCTGGGCCTGCGTTTGAGCGTTTACGGAAGCCGTCTGGGCGGCTTCGGCTGCTTTTTCGGCCGGCGGGGCCGTCTGCCCGGCCAACGCGGGCGCAACGAGCGCGGCCGCCAGAAAAGCGAAGATTAAAAAAACGGTCGAAAGCGTTCTGTTCGTTTTCATTTCAGTCCTCCTGGAATAGCTTGAAATCGGGTTTTTGGAAAAAGACGATCTTGATGTCCTTGCCCGGGATCTCGAACTCGGTCCGGATCTCGGCGATCTCCCTCGGGACCGGCCTGTGCGCGACCGGCGAAGCGAGGAAGACGCCCAGGACGAGGGCGGCCGCGGCCGCCGGAATGAGCGACCAGCGGAGGACCCGCTGCCGGGCCCGCAGCTTCCGCTCCTCGTTCCGGGCCGCGGTCCGGATCCTCTCTTCGAGTTCGGCGGGGACTTCAGCGTGAACGCTCCGGACGAGCGCGGCGATCCGCTCGTCGATGTCGATCCGGTTGGATTCAGTCATGGGTCACTCCCAGCGCGGCTTTCAGGCTGTTCCGAGCCTGGTTGAGGATGAGCTTGATGTTCCCCTCGCGCAGGCCGGTCACACCGGCGATCTCGGCGATGCTGAAGCCGCTGTCGTAGAAAAGGAAAAAGACCTCCCGATGGCGGGGCCTGAGGCGCTCCGCGTAGGCGAAGATCTCGCCGACGAGCTCCCGCGTCCGGGAGTCGTCCTCATCCCCAAGCCGCTCGACGAGCGGACCGGCCGATGTCCGGGCCTCGCGGCGGAGATGGTCGCGCAGGGCGTTATGGGCGATGGCGAAGATCCAGGGTGCGAAATCCTTGTCCCGGCGGAACGTCCTGAAATACCGGAAGGCGTTGAGGACGGTTTCCTGATAGATATCCTCCGCGGCGGTCGAGAAGCGGAGGGTCTTGCGGATGTAGTTGAAAAGCTTGTCGCGGCAGGGGGAGAGGAGGTCCCAGAACGCGTCTTTTTCCGTTGCCTGGTCGATGTCTTTAGCCTGTTCCGCCGGACCCGGGTCCGCGTTCCGGGCGCCGATCGCGGGCGCCCAGCCCCCGACAACCGGGCCGGCCAGGGTCAGGATTCCGTCTTTCACATAGATAATATGCGGGTCGGGGCGAAAAGGTTAGTCTTTCCAGTTCCACCACTTGAGCTTTTCGGGGTCGTGGCGCTTATGCGAGGCGTAATAGACGGCGGATCGAAAGACATAAAGGACGCAGGGATCCTGCCTGGTCTCTTCGAGCCGGCCGAGGCGCTCATAGAGCTCCTGGGGATCGGCCCCCTTCAGATCGCTCACCCGGCGGATCCCGAGCCGCCAGAGGTTCTGGGCGATGCTCGGGCCGACCCCGGGATCTCCTGGAGTCCCTTGAGAGAGCTTTTTCGGCTGATGTCCATGTTTGCCTCACTCGATCACGAACCAGCTGAAGCCGCGCGCCGGCACTTTGACCGGAAGAGAGATCCGGTATTCCCGGTCGAGCCGCAGCGTCCGGGCCGGCCCTTCTCCTTCCCGAATCCGGGCCGTGTCGGTAAAGCCCGCGTAATAGAGCGGAATGGAGAGTTCTTTCTCGATCTCCTCGTCCGTCGGATTGAAAACGAGGAGCAGCCCCTTTTCCTTGAGCCCGGGATTGAAATGGAGGATGGCGTCGAAGTCGCGGCCGTCGGGACGGCGGACGTGGATCACGTCAGAATTCAGGATGCCGCGATGCGTCTTGTACCACTCCACCCACTTCCTGACGAGCGTCCGGGTCGCTTCCGTGTCGTAGAGCCTCGGCCCTCGGTAGCAGGCCTGGACGCCGTATCCGAAGTTCTGGACGAGATGGGCTCCGTAGGCGTCGAGGTGTTCGGACAGGGGCTCGAGCGTCGCCGCCTCTCCGCCGCCGTGGTACTGGACGAGCGGGACGAACGTCCAGCCCATCGAGGGCGTTTTCTCCCACGTCCCGTCGTAGAGGTTCTGGCGGCCGAGCATGATCTGCCGTTCGCGCGGGAGCGACCAGTTCACCTCGCGATAGCCGACGCCGGTCTTACTCGATCCGGCCAGAAAATACCAATCGGGGACGTTGAGATAGACCCCGCGGGCCCGGCACCAGGCGTAAAAATCCGTGATCGTCCGCCACTGCGTCCACTGCGAGTCCTCGAGGCCGCGGTGACCGGGGTGACTGGTCGAGGCGCAGACGTCGCCCGGATAGCTCCCGTCATGCTCGAGGAGATTGAATCCCGTCCGCTCGATGAACGAGGTGATCCGGCGAAAATAGTCGCGGCCCCAGGCGCTCCCGAGACAGGGGGAATTACCAAAGATCGCTCCCCCGGTCTTGCCCGTCTTAGGATTGATGACGTCGTTCGCCGCGTCGACGCTGCGGCTGGCCAGGAGCGAGTAGCCTCCGAGCTCGATGCCTTTGCCGTGGGCGTAATCGGCCAGCTCCTTGATCCGGGCGAGATAGGCTGGATCCTCGGATTCCATATTCAAACCGCTCCCGAAGCTGAGGATGATCATCTCGAACCCGGCGTCGGCGCACTGGTCCACGGCCTGCCGGACGACGGCGGGGTCCGTCGAGGTGAGGTGGAGGAAGATCGGGTTCTCCAGGACCCACGGCGCGATCGTCCGGTACATCCGGCGAAGGGCCAAGCCCTTGCGCTCCCGATCGGTCGAGTCGTGGAGGAGCTCGAACGTCCGGAACGTCGCGAACGACTCGCCCGGAGCGATGTCCGCGTCCGGGCCGAGCGGAGGCCGGCATTCGAGGACGCAGGGCGTGTGGAGGGCGTAGTTCACCTGGGTCGTGAAACCGGGATCGGTCACCCAGAAGACCGTCCGCGAGGCCGATTTGGGGGACATTCCGCTGAAGGCGTAGTCCGTCTCGACGTGGATGTTCGGCCGGTCCCAGTTCTCGACGTCGCCGACCGAGACCTCGGGCTCCACGACAGCCAACGTCTCGCTGATGAACGAGCCCAACCGCACGGGGCGAGTCCGGGAGTTCGCGACCGTGATCCATTTGGAGATGAGCGGGAGCCCGTTATAGATCTCGTAATGGACGCCCACGGCGATCCCCTGGAATTCGGGCGCGGTGGGGGCGAAATGCAGGGTCAGCGTCCTGCCGGGCGGCGGCCAGTTGGAATCGGGCGCCCAGCGGACGCGCTTGTAGGGGAAGCGCGGCTCGATGAGGCCTTGCTCGAAGGAGGTGAAGGCGAACGCGCCCGGCTCGGCGGTGAGCCGGTCGAGCCACTCGGGCAGAAGATAGGCTTGATCGGCCTGGCCGAGGAGGCCGCCGACGTTGACCTTCTTTCCGTCGAGGACGAGGACGGCTTCCGGCCGGACGGCCCGGAAGAGGCTTTCCCCGGTGACGAGATGATCGAGACCGATCGTGGCCAGGTTCGGCGAGGTCCGGAACGTCCTGCGGACGAGGCCGTTCTCGATGGACAGGGAGCGTCTGTCGGCCGATTCGACGACGCGCGCCTTGAACGGAGACGGATCGATCAGCCAGTCGGAGGCCGCTTTTTTGGGGACGGTCGAGCAGGAAAGTGAGGAAAGGACGATCAGACCGGCGCACCAAAAAAAGAAGGTTTTTTTCATCTTGTCTCATTCATACCAGAATCGCGGTATTATATAAAGCGCCCCCCTTGAGGGGAGATAACGGGATCGGGACGCCTTGAAGATCTTAAATGAAACGTTTCTACCTTTCCTACCTTCCCTAGGACTAGGGAAGGACTGCCGGAAGGCGTCCCTCCTGCTGGAACGGAGGGTCCCATGAACATCATCGACCTCGACGACGCACATCTCGACATTTTTCTCTACTGCCTGGAAGACTGGTATCCGGACGTCAAGGAATCCCGGGCCCATAAAGCCGCCTGGGTCGAGCACATGAAGGACAAGGGCTTGCGCGTCAAGCTGGCCGTGGAGGGCGACAAGACCCTGGGCATGATCCAGTACGTCCCCGTCGAACATGCGTTCGCCGAAGGCCGCGACGCGTACTTCATCCATTGCATCTGGGTCCATGGGCACAAGCAGGGGATCGGCGACCAGCGGAAGAAGGGAATCGGAAAGGCGCTTCTCAAGGCCGCCGAAGAAGACGCGGCGGCTCGTGGGGCGAAAGGGATGGCCGCCTGGGGGATTTCCCTTCCGATTTGGATGAAAGCCTCCTGGTTTAAAAAACAAGGATACGCGAAGGTCGATAAGCAGAGCATCCAGGTCCTGATGTGGAAACCGTTCGCGCCCGGCGCCGTCGTTCCGAAATGGATCAAACAGAAAAAGAGTCCGGACCTGAAAGAAGGGGTTATCACGGTGACCGCTTTCACAAACGGCTGGTGCCCGAACATGAACGTCATCTATGACCGGGCCAAGCGGGCCTCGGCCGAATTCGGCCACAAGGTCGAATTCCGAGGAGTCTCGACCCTGGAGCGGGGAGCGTTCGAGGAATGGGGGATCGCGGACGCGCTCTTCATCGACGGCAAGGAAATCCGGACCGGGCCCCCGCCTTCCTACGAAAAAATCCGGGCGAAGATCGCCAAGTGCGTCCGGAAGCTCCCATCGGAGAAGGGGATGCGCGAGGTCCAGGGGTGAGGTTTTTCGGACGGCCCCCGGCGGAAGGGACCATCGCCGTCGAAAGCGGCTGCGCCCGGGTCGAAGCCCGGATCGAAAAAATCAAGGGCGGTCTCAAGGTCGGCGGAACGGTCCGCGGCCGGGCGGGGACCGTCGAGATCTGCCGGTTCACCGCGCCGCCGGAGTTCCTGGCCAACAATTGGCAGTCCTGGGGCCCGATGCAGAAGATGGCGGCCGGGGAGAGGTTCCGAGGTCTGGCCGAACGGATGGAAAAACAGGGCCGGTTCGTTTTCACGCCTATCCCGGAAACCGCCCTCGCCACGCTCGTCAGCGATCATTTCATCGCCTGGGAAGGGGGAATGGCCGGTTTTCTCTCCTCGAAGATCGGGCATCCCTATTTTGCGGTGGAGGGGGACGAGATCGCCGGATACATCGAATATTTCGATACCGCGTTCGAAGACGCCGTCGCCCTCGAGACCTTGGTCGTTCTGTCGGGGCCTTCGGTCGAGCAGGTCCTGGAGGAATATGGAATCCGGGCGGCGCTCGAGAACGGGGTCCGGGTGGGCGAATGGAATCCCGTCGGCTGGTCGAGCTGGTACAACTATTTCATGGAGCTGACAACCGCCGATGTCGAAAAGAACCTCCGGATCGCCCGGGAGGGATTCCCGTTCCAGGTCTTTCAGATCGACGACGGCTACGAGGCGGAGATCGGCGACTGGTTGAGTCCCAAACCGGGTTTCCCCCCGCTCCCGGAGCTCGCCCGGCTCATCCGCGAGGCCGGGTTCCATGCCGGGATCTGGACCGCGCCCTTCAGCGCCGCGGCGACATCGGATCTCGCGGCGCGGCATCCCGAGCGGCTGGTTTCAGAGGAGGGGAAGCCGCGCTTCTGCTATCGCGGCTGGAACAAGGAGATCTTCGCCCTCGATGCGACCCATCCGGGCGCGAAACAAGGACTGCACGAGACGTTCGCCGCCCTGAGGGGCATGGGCTTCGATTATTTCAAGATCGATTTCACATTCGCCGCGGCGATACCGGGCGGCCGGTCGCGCGGAGTGACCCCCATCCAGGCCTACCGGGAAGGCCTGGCGGTCATCAGGGACGCGATCGGGCCGTCGTTTCTCCTCGGCTGCGGAGCGCCGCTTCTTCCGTCGATCGGACTCGTGGACGGGATGCGCGTCGGCGAGGACACCGCCCCGTTCTGGGACCCGTCCAAGGCGCCCCTCGACGGCGTCAACGCCCTCTACGCGCTCCGCAATCCCATCCTGCGCTCGTTCATGAACAAGAAATGGTGGCTCAACGATCCTGATTGCCTTCTGCTGCGGCGGCGCGACATCGACCTAAGCGACGCTGAAAAAGAGCTTTATGCCCGGACGGCCGGAGCGCTCGACGACATGATCATCGAGAGCGACGACCTCGAGCTCGTGGACGCGCGGGGGAAAGGCCTGCTCGAAGAGGCCATTCGGCTTCGGGGCGGGCATGTCCGTGTCCGCGGACTCATGAGCGACAACTCCTTCCTCATCGATTCCTGGGGCGGCCCATCGGGGATCTTTCGGTACGCCGCCAATCTCTCCGAAGCAGCCACGCGGTTCAACGGACAGGACGTCCCCCCGCGCTCCGGCCGATTCATCCATCCTTAAATAGGGGGACGAGATACTCATTCCCCAATTTCGGGGACGTGATTCCTTGTCCCCGAATGGGGACATGGTATCATGTCCCCAAAGATTTGAAATTGGGGAATGGGCGGCGTGCCGCCTCATTCCCTGCCATCCATGACAAATTTTGTTTAAGGAAATAAGGGAATGAATATCTCGTTCCCCTATTTCGTCTCCCTATTTCAAGTGAACGAGTGCATCGTCCCGTCGTTTTTCTTATAATGATGCCAGGAGGGAAGGGATGAAAGCACTAGCTTCTCTACTATTGTTATCCTTGGCTTTTTCCATGGGCGCCGCGCCCGCGTATGGTCCCCAAGATCTCAGCGCTTACGACAAGCTGAAAGAACCGGCCATCTCGAAGAAGCCGGCGACGAAAATGCTGGTTGTCGAGGTCAAAGGCGATCCGAACGTCGCCGCCGGACAAGGCTTCGGCCTGCTCTTCAAGGTCTTCTTCAGCATCCCCGGCGCCCGGATGGCTCCGCCCCGGGCGCGCTGGATCGGCGATCTGAAGAGGCCCAAAGACCAGTGGGTTGGATATTACGCCCTTCCCCTCCCGGATTCGGCGACTCTCCCGGCCGGATCGGAGGGGGCGAAGATCGAGGTCTGGGAATACGGCGATGTCGCCGAGATCCTCCATCTTGGTTCCTACGCCGACGAGCCCCCGACGATCGAAAAGCTCATGAAATTCATCGCCGGTCAGGGTTACGTCGTCGCCGGACCGCATGAAGAGGAGTATCTCCGCGGGCCCGAATCCGGACCGAACGCGACCGGTTATCGGACGATCATCCGTTATCAAGTCAAGAAGAAATAGCCGGGTCCGGATTATTTTTTCTTGTCCGGGACCAAGTCGTTGAATTTCTCGTCGAACTCCTTGCGGAGCTTGGCCTTGATTTCGACGTTGTCCATGTAAAGCCGCAGGTTGACCATCTCGTCCGCGATGGAGTTGGCCACCTGCCCGATCGCCCCCGAGCCCGTCCCTTTGAATTCCTCTCCGAGGACCTCGGCGACGAAACGCTTCACTTCCTGATCGATGACCGGCGTCAGGATCCCTCCCGGATCGGGTGCCATCATGAGTTTGATGATCCCGAGCAGCCGTTGGTACCGGGCAAAGAATACCGCGTCGATCTGCTTTTGTTCCTTCGCTTTTCTGGCTTCTCCCATCGAGCTCACGAGATAATCCTCGATCTGCTTTTGGCGGTCCTCTTTCGAACCGGACGGGCTGACGGCCATCTCGTGAAAGACCCGGGCGATGCCGTCCAGGAGCGCGGCTCCGACTTTTTTATCGAAAGCCGCCGGGTCCGGGACTTCGGCCAGCAAGGGAAGAGCACATACGACCAAGATGATCAGCGTCAGCACTCTGTTTTTCATTAGATTCCTCCTTTTTCTCAAGAAGTGACGAACGTCAAGACGCGCTCGATCGATTTGTCGATCGACACGATCTTATAGATCTCTTCGAGGCTCAGCGGGCGGAGCCCTCGCTTTTTGAGGGAGATCTCTTCGCCGCGCCCGGTTGAGCGAGCCCCCCCGGCGTCCCGGTTCCCGGCGATCACGGCAGCCAGGCGGATCGCATCCGGAGCGTCAGGTTCCGCGACCGGTTTCCGGTCGGGCGCAGAGAGCTCGGCTTCCAGCGCCTCGATCCCGGGCGCCAGCCGGAGGCCGTCTTCAATCGATCGGGCGAGGTCCACCCGCGGCACCGGGCGATGGAACAGGGCGAATCCGACGGCGATGACGAGGATGCCCGCCGCGATTCCGCCCCACACCGGGCGGGCGAGGATCGGCGCGAACGGAGACTTGGGGCTCGACCGGGCCGCATCCTTGACGTGCTTCCAAACGTTCGCCTCGAAATTTCCGGACCGAAACCGGGCTAGGGCGGCGTCCGTCTCGGCGTCGATCAACGACGCGAACAATTCGTCCGTCTTTTCGGGCTCGGCGTCTCTCATCGCGACCTCCCTTCGATCGCCTCGGCGACCTTTTTCCTCGAGCGGGCGAGCCGGGACATCACCGTTCCGGTCTCGATTCCGAGCGTCCGCGCGATCTCCTCATACGAAAGACGCCCGTATTCGCGCAGGACAAAGACCTCGCGGAAACGCCCGGGGAGCCGCCGGATCGCGGCTTTCACCGCATCCAGCTTTGCGTTCGCTTCCGGCGCGGGATCGTTTCCCCGCGTTACCGCGGGGAGAGCGGTTTCCGCCCATGACCGAAGCAGCTCCCCCCTTCGCCGTCTCATCTTCTGTCGATCAAGGCCCGTGTTCTTGGCGATCCTCAGCAGCCAGTACGTCGCGAGCTCCGGCCGGTCGAGCGTTCCGTAGCTTTGATAGGCTTTCAAGTAGACGTCCTGGGCGAGGTCTTCCGCTTCTTCATAGCTCGAGCTGAATCCCATGCAGACGCGAAAAACGCGCTCTTTTTGGTCCAGCAAGCGGTCGAACGCGATGGGCCCGGACGCCGTCGAGGGTTCATTCATGAGGTTCTCGTCCCTCTATCTATGAAGACGGCCGACCCCCCCTCTTTATTCCCGGTTTGAAAGCTTTTCGGTTATTTGAGCCGGGCGAGCAGCGCTTCAGGCGTCGTGCCGGGCGGCGCAGCCGCGGGCACAATGGCCAGCCCGATCCGGCTCCCGAGGAGCCGGGCGGCGATCCGGCCGCCTTTCGCTTCGGCGGCATCGAAACGGCCGTCCTTGACCGCGCCGACATTCTTGTAGATCTGGCTCGAAGCGAACGCTTTGCGAACAGCCTCCAGTCGTCTCGCCGCTTCCGCCGCGCTCGCGTAGCCGAAAAGAAAAACCGTAAAATCGTTCCCCTCCACGGCCACGGCTTCGCGGAACAGGAAGAGGTCGGACGGATAAAGGCCGCGGATGTTGTTCAAGCCGATGGCGCCTTTGAGGTAAACGACGCGGAGCGCTTCGGCGCATTCTTTCGGGACCGCGTTCCAGAGCGCCGGCCGATCGCCCTTCGAAGCGATCCGCGCGTCCACGGCCCGGGCCAGCGGAAGGATCCCCGCCCGGCATTCCGCGGATTCGTCTAAAGCGGTGATCGTGACGAGGCACGGCCCCTTCCAGAAATTCAGGTAATACTCCTCGATCCGGCCGCCCTGGCCGAGTTCGACCGGCTTTCCCAGCCGGCTCGACTTAAACGTGAACATGCCGAAGGCGGCCGCGGGATCGGACATTTCGTAGATCTCGAGCGAAATCGTCCGCCCTCCGGTGTCCTTGTATTCCTGGGTGATGACCTGGCGGAATCCATACTCGTGGAAGATCTCGGCCCCGCCGTCGATATAGAGGAAGAGATCCTCGCCCTTGTAGATCTGGGGGTCTCCGGCCGCGGCCCAGCCTTGGACCGCTCCCTTCGGGGGAAGGAACCGGGCCAAGTCGAGGACGGGACCCGGCGCCGGCCTGAGGATTTGCGCTCCGGCCGCAGCCGCCGCAAGAACGATCGCGACCCCGAGAGCACTCATCCGCGATCTAAATACGCGGCTGAGTACGGCGGAACAGGCCCCCCGGGCAAGGCCCGGGGCCCCCACCGCCGCCGCCGTCCGTCTTCGTTGCACCACTTCAGACGCGGACTTCCCGCAGCTTGACCTTGGCCGCGTCGATCTCGCCGAGCTTGCGCTCGGCCGCCTTGCGGATGGAGATGATGTCCGCGGCTTTGAGCCCGAGGATCGAGGCGCAGCAGGCGTCCACGGCCACCCGGTCCGTTCCGGCGACGATCTTTCCGGGCTTGATCAGCTCGCCCGGGCCCATCGGCCCGTTCGTCCGGATGATCTCGGTCGCATCGACGATGTTCAGGGCTGGTTTGAGCGGAAGGTTCAGGTCCACGACGCACGTGTCGAGGTGGGCGATCGCCTCGGGATCGGTCTGCCAGTTGGGCTTGTGGAACTGGGCCCGATTGTGCGTCCTCGAATTGAGCCCCATCAGGTTCTTCATCGTTCCCGTGAACTTGTTCCCGGCGTGGTCTTTGGTGATGGGCAGGTTGATGAAGAGATCGTAATCGAAGAAGTCACGTACGATCCGGAGGTCAGTCAGAACGGCCCCGCCATCGACCGGAACGGATTTGAAGTTGGCCGGATCGTCGGCGACGATCTTGAGCCCGATCCCTTCCTCCTGGACGATCTTATCCAATCCCGCCCCCGCCCAATGGGCCGGGGTGAGCAGGCTGAGGCAGGCGATCTCTTTCGCCCCGGCCTCCCGGCACATCCGGATGACGGCCCGCAGGATCTCGGGCTTGGTGAACGTCCCGGGATTCTTGCTCTGGACATTCGGGAGGAGGGCGACCTTGGCCCCCTTGCCGACGAATCTTCCGATCCCTCCGACGAGCTCGACGGCCTTGACCGTCATGGCCCCGGGATCTGTTCCGATCGCTACGGCGACGTCGGCGATCTCGGCACCCGTCCATGATTCAAAGGCAGGGACGGGTACGGCGGACGTTGATCCCCTGGCAAGGCCTGGGGATCAGGTCCCGCCGCACTCAGCCGAATATCTATATCGCGGATGAGTGCCCCAGGCTTTGCCTGGGGGTCTTGTTCCGCCGCACTCGCCCGTCCCTAAGATAACGGGCGAGTGTCGAAGAAGGAGACTAATTCAATCCCGGGCGCTTGTCAAAAGGAGAACGTCAGGCCGAAACGGTAGCTCCGCGGGAGCTGAAGCTCGTTGGCGAACCTCCGCGAAGCATACACGTATTCCGACAGCTCGCTCCCGAGATCGAGCAGGTTGAAGAGCGTCGCGTCGGCCGAGGCGGGTTGACCGAACAGGGTGAAAGCGTAGGCCAGCTTGAGGCTGACGTCCGAGAGGAAGTCTTTGCGCGGGCCGCCCTTGATCCCCTTCTCGTTCTCGCCCTTGATCGTCCGGTAAACGATAATCCGCTGGCCGTTCCGGACAAACGAGTCGAGAAAGGCGAAGGGCGTTCCGTCGCGATACTTGAAGTCCGCACCGAGGGTCAGGTTTTTGAACAGAACGAGTCCGAAGTTGATCTTGGCCAGGTAGGCCCGGTCGCCGTCCATGCGTCCGTATCCGTTGATCGCGGCGTTGGGGTCGGCGAGCGATTCGCCGAGGATGCCGATGTCGTTGGCCCCGGCGCCGTTCCCGAACACCGTCCGGCCCATGCCCATGTGGGCCAGGAGGGACAGGTTGAAGAACCATCGGCCGTTCGGCCGGCTCGAGATCTGGAGAAGGATCTGGGCGTAGAAGGGCTTCTTCGAGGACGACCCGTTCTCGAGGACGAACTCCCGGACCGGGGTGTCGGTGAAAAAAAACGGCGTGCCGCCCACGTCTTCGAAAAATCCGTAATCGTCCTTGTAGCGGACGCTGAGATTCCGGTCGATCCTCTTGTAAAGGCCCTTGACGCTCAGATCGAACGTCTTCGAAAGAGGCATCGTCATCGTGAGCAGGATCCTTTTCCGGAGCGGGGCCCTGAGTCCCGAGTCGACCTCGTGGAACGGGCCGCCCGTCGTTCCGACGAGCTCGCCTTCCTCTCCCGTCTGGTAGACGCCGTCGCCGTTCGGATCGGTCCAACGGTAGATCCGCCCCGCCGGAGCGTTCCGCTCCAGGAAGACGTTGACGTTCTCACGGAGCTCGTAGGGCATTTGTTCGTAGGCGATCGTGATCTCGGGGTTCTTGAACAGCCGGACGCCGGCGTCGAATCCCAGACTGATCTGGCGGACGCGATTCCCGCCTTGGGCGAAGCTGACCTCCGAATCCTGGACGAGGAGCTTGGCCAGGAAGGCGACGCCTTCGTCGAAGCGGTGTTCGAATCGGGCCCCCGCCGCCGCGAGGGTGTTTCTCGAGCGCTCGGCCGTCCCGGGCGTCCACAGAAGGACGAGCTCCGGCAGCCGGGCATAGGTGAGGACGTTGTGATCGAAGGCCTGTTCCGTTCCCCGGAGGAAGGAGATCCTCGCGTCGGCGAACAGGTCGAGCGATGTCGCCCGTCCTTCGTCCCGGGTCAAGATCGGCACGTCCGCGTCGAAGCGGACGACATCGGCCGCGAAATCGCCCCACCGCTCGAACGGCCAGAGGCCTTCGCCGTCGTTATCGGCGAGGTCCTTGGGGAAATTCATTACCGCCGGCCGGAGCCGCTCCGTCTCGCGCATGTATGAAAGCCCGAGGGTCAGGCGGGACAGGTCCAGCCTCAAGCCGGCAAACGCCGCTTGCCGTGTCTTGTCCTGAGTTTCCCCCGGATAACGTCCGAGCTCGGCCAGGGCCCGGTCCCGGCGCAGGTCGTTGATGACCGCGGTGACGCCGAGCGCTCCACCGCCGAAACGCTTCGCGTAATTCAGCCCGACGGCGGCCCGTCGCCCGGGTTCGGTGAAGGTCTTGTTCTTTGTCCCGAAGTCGTTGAATTGCCTTCGGGCGTCCGCGACCGAGACCGCGAGAGTCAAGTCCGTCGTCCGTCCCTTGCGGGTGAAGGCGTAGTCGAGCCCGAGCCCGCTGAGGAGAGACCGGCGCGTGGAATAAAGATAGTCGTCGCGGTCATATTTCGTCGCGTGCGGCTCGACGAGCAGGGGGGCCCAGGGGATGAAGCTTCCGATCTCCGATCCGGCCGCCGAGAAGCGCAGCCGGGAGCCCGTTCGAACGGGCGCCGCCGAGAGAAAACTGAACCCCCGGCGGCGGCTCGAAGGCGATTCGCCTTCGAGCCGATATCCCGAGACGCCGAAAAGCGGCGGGATGATCCCGGGTGAACCGGTGTCCAGGGCCGAGGCGATGTCGAAGCCGTCGAGGTGCCAGTCGAACTGGGTGAAGGAATCGCCCTCGAAATATACCCGGGGCGGATCGATCAGGGAAAACCCGTTCGATTCCTCGATGAGGAAGGTGGCGTCGGGCGCATAATTCTCGAAGAAAGCCGGATAGAATTCCGCCCCCGGCAGGGCGCTGAGGAGAAACTCCGGAAAGCGGAGCGCGTTGTTCCGGTATATCGGCCCTTCTTCCGCGGTGGGCGCGGCGGCGGGGGCCCCAGGCTTTGGCGGGGGGTCCGGTTCCGCCGTACTCGTCTGTGCATGAGAGTCACGGACGAGTACCCCGGCCAAGAACAGGGCGCAGAGCAGGGCGGCGGGGCGTTTCATGAATCCCTTCAAAAGTGTTCCGTCTCTTTTTTCCCTTAGCCCAATTCCTCCACGGAGACGGAACACTTCCAGGGGGGAGTCATGCTCCCCCCTCGGCGCTCCGCTGCGCTACGCTGACCCCCTGAGGGGGGATCAATCCATCCCCCCTCAAGCTCCCCCGGATGTTGTGCGTCTCCATTGGTTTCCAGTTCGCTATAGTATCTGCGAGACGCACAACTAGCATATGGCGAGGGCCAAGTCAACGTAAGAGCGGACGAGCGCGGGATCCTTGGCTTTACTTGGCCCGTCCCTTCCTTTATGATTATAAAGCATATATGGAGAAAAGAATGATCCGTTCGACGACGATTATTTGTGTCCGGCGGGACGGTCGCCTGGCCATCGCGGGCGACGGCCAGGTGACCGTCGGCGAAACCATCCTGAAACAGACGGCATGCAAGCTCCGCCGGCTCTATAAGGGCCAGGTTCTGGCCGGCTTCGCCGGCTCCACCTCCGACGCTTTCGCCCTGTTCGCCCGGTTCGAGGGCAAACTCGACGAGTTCAAGGGCAATCTATCGCGGGCGGCCATCGAGCTGGCCAAGGATTGGCGCCTGGACAAGGCCCTCCGCCAGCTCCAGGCTCTCATGATCGTCGCCGACAGGGAAGGCTCGTTCCTCATATCCGGGACCGGGGACGTCGTCGAGCCCGACGACGGCATCATCGCCATCGGGTCGGGAGGTCCCTACGCCCTGGCCGCGGCCAGGGCCCTGCTCGCCCACACCGGGCTCCCGGCCCGGGAGATTGCCCTCGAAGCGGCCAAGATCGCCTCGGGCATCTGCATCTATACCAACGGCGAGATCGTCGTCGAGGAGCTCTGAGTGGCCATCCCCCTGCCGAAGAGCTTCGAGCCGGCCGAAGACCGGCTCCGTGACCGCGAAGAGGACCTGACCCCCGAGCGCATCGTCACCGAGCTCGACAAATACATCATCGGCCAGCACGCGGCCAAGAAGGCCGTGGCCATCGCCCTGCGCAACCGCTATCGCCGCCAGCGCGTCCCTCCCGACCTGGCCGACGAGATCTCCCCGAAAAACATCCTCATGATCGGCCCGACCGGCGTCGGCAAGACCGAGATCTCCCGGAGGCTGGCCAAGCTGACATCTTCGCCCTTCCTCAAGATCGAAGCCAGCAAATTCACCGAGGTCGGATATGTCGGCCGCGACGTCGAGTCCATCGTCCGCGACCTGGCCCGCATGGCGGTCGACATGGTCCGCCAGGAGAAGCTCGAGGAGGTCCGGGCCAAGGCGGAAGCGCACGTCGAAGACCGCATCCTCGACCTCCTCGTCCCGCCCATGCGGCGGCACGAGGGCGCGACCGCCGAGGAGGACGTGCAGCTCTTCCAGGAGACCCGGGAGAAGTTCCGCCGCCAGCTGGCCGAGGGCAAGCTCGAGGACAGGATCGTCGAGATCGATGTCCGGGAACGGTCTTCCGCCCCGTTCGAGATCCTCTCGAACGCGGGCGTCGAGGAGATCGGCATCCAGATGCAGGAGCTCATCCCCGGATTTATGGGCGGCAAGACGAAAAAGCGCAAGATGAAGGTCGGCGAGGCCCGCGAACATCTGCTCGACGAAGAGCAGCGCCGGCTCATCGACATGGACCTCGTCAACCGGCTGGCCATCGAGCGGGTCGAGCGCTCCGGCATCGTCTTCCTCGACGAGCTCGACAAGATCGCCGGCCGGGAAGCCGGCCACGGCCCCGAGGTCAGCCGGGAGGGCGTCCAGCGCGATCTCCTGCCCATCGTAGAGGGGACGACAGTCAACACGCGCTACGGCATGGTCAAGACCGACCATGTCCTGTTCATCGGGGCCGGGGCGTTCAACGTGGCCAAGCCGTCCGATCTCATCCCCGAGCTCCAGGGCCGCTTTCCCATCCGGGTCGAACTCCAGTCGCTGGCCAAGGCCGATTTCGTCCGCATCCTGACCGAGCCGGCCAACGCCTTGATCAAGCAATACTGTGCCCTCCTTGCCACGGAGGGCGTTTCCGTCGAGTTTACCGACGACGCCATCGACGAGATCGCTCAGGTGGCGGAGGATGTCAACCGGGAGGCCGAGGACATCGGCGCGCGGCGCCTCCACACGATCCTGGAGAAGGTCATGGAAGAGATCTCCTTCCGCGCGCCCGCCGTCCACCCGAAGCGCTTCCGGATCGACCGGGTTTATGTCAAGGACCAGCTCAAGGACATCGTCAAGGACCAAGACCTGCGGCGGTTCATCCTGTGATGCGTTTCCGAACGGCCGCTCCGCTCCTGCTCCTCGCCGTCCTTCTCGCCCCGGCCTGCGGGAAGAAGGGCGATCTCCAGCCGCCCCTCGTCCTCCGGCCTCAGCCCGCCGAATCGCTCAAGGCGATCCAGCAGGGAAATCGTGTCTTGCTCGAATGGGCCAATCCCACGACGGCGACCGACGGACGGCCCCTGGCCGGGATCGCCGAAATCGAGGTCTGGCTCGAAACTCGGCCGGATCCGCCGCCTCCCGGGGCCCCCAAGGGCGATTTCTCGAGCCGGGCCAAGCGCGTCGGCGGCGTCGTCCCGGAACCGGCCGCTCCGGTTTCTTCGTGGATCTATCACCTCGACCCGGCCGGCTGGAAACAGAGGCTCTTCGTCTTCGCCGTGCGGGCCAGGGAATCGCGCAAGAGCCGTCTGTCCGAATTCTCGAACGAGGCTGTCGTCAAGCCTCAGGCCGTTCCTCTCCCCCCGACCGAGCCGCAAGCGGGCGTCTTCGAAGACCGGATCGAGATCCGCTGGACCCCGGCGTCCAAAAACTTCGACGGCTCCGCGGCGCCGGCCGGCCAGGGGACGACCGTGGTTCGGACCGAAGCCGGCGGCCCGCCGAAGAGGCTGACGCCTCTTCCCGTGGGCGGCGCGGTCTTTCAGGATAAAGAGTTCGCCTTCGGCCGGACCTACCGCTACGTCCTCAGGTCCACGACGACGCTCGCGGCCGGGTTCCTCGAGAGCGACGATTCGGCCGCGGTCGAAGTCAAGCCGGCGGACACCTTCCCGCCGGCGGCCCCGGCCGGGATCTCGATCGCCGCAGGGCCCGAATTCCTGACGCTCATCTGGGACGCGAACGCGGAGAAGGACCTGGCCGGCTACCACGTCTGGCGGCGGGCGGGAGAGTCCGGAGAGTTCGTCCGCCTGACGAGCGCCCCGCTCCTCGAAACGACCTATACCGACCGGTCCGTGGAAAAGAACAAGACCTATTTCTACGCGATCACCGTGGTCGACGCGGCGGGGAATGCGAGTCCCCGCTCGGCGGCCGTCTCCGAGACGATCAAAGGACCAATCCATCCCCCCTCAAGCTCCCCCGGATGTTGTGCGTCTCTCCGGGCCGCGAGTTAGGGAAGGAATTTGCGAGACGCACAACCAGCCATGAAGATCTACCGTTTTCGGCACGACGGCCGGACGCTCTACGGCGTCCTGGAAGAGGAGCGGCTCCGGCCGGTCCAGGGTTCCGTCTTTGATGACCTCGCCCTCGGGCCGGAGACGATCCCGCTCGCCGCCGTCCGGGTGCTCGCGCCCGCGGAGCCCTCGAAGATCGTGGCCGTCGGCCGGAACTACCTCGATCACGCGGCCGAGCGCGGCGCGGCCCTTCCGGACGAACCGCTCCTGTTCCTCAAGCCGTCCACGGCGGTCATCGGTCCGAACGAGCCCATCATCGCTCCGAAGATGTCCCGCCGCGTGGATTACGAAGGCGAGCTCGCCCTCGTCATCCGGAAGCGCGCGGCGGGGCTCGCCGACGACGAGCCGGTCGAGCCGTTCATCCTGGGCTACACCTGTTTCAACGACGTCACCGCCCGCGACCTCCAGGACAAGGACAAGCAGTTCACCCGGGCGAAATCCTTCGACACGTTCGCCGCGATCGGGCCGTGCCTCGCCGCCGGGCTCGATCCCTCGGCCCTCGACATCAAGACCTTCCTGAACGGCAAGCTGCGGCAGTCCTCCAACACGAAGCACCTCATCTTCCCCATCCCGATGCTCGTCCGTTTCATCTCCAACATCATGACCCTCCTCCCTGGAGATGTCATCACGACCGGGACGCCGGCCGGGATCGGTCCGATGGAGCCCGGCGACCGCGTCGACGTCCAGATCGAGGGGATCGGCACGCTTTCGAACCCGGTCCTGAGAATCACGAAGGGAGCCTCCCATGAAGTTCTTCCTTGACACCGCCAACCTGAACGAGATCCGCGAGGTCGCCGGCTGGGGGATCCTCGACGGCGTGACGACCAATCCTTCGCTCTTGGCCAAGGAGAGCCGGCCGTTCGACGAGCTCGTCCGGGACATCTGCGCTTCCGTCTCCGGCCCGGTCAGCCTCGAGTGCGTTTCCGAGACCGCGGCCGGGATCATTCCCGAAGCCCGCGAGCTGGCCCGCATCGCGCCGAACGTCGCGGTCAAGGTCCCGATCACGATCGAGGGCCTCAAGGCGATCAAGGTCCTGTCCGGGGAGGGGATCATGGTCAACACGACCCTCATCTTCTCGCCCACCCAGGCCCTCTTCGCGGCGAAGGCCGGGGCCCGGTTCGTCAGCCCGTTCATCGGCCGGCTGGACGACATCGCCCAGGAAGGGATGGGCGTCATCGAGGAGATCGCCGCGATCTTTGAGAACTACCGCTTGACGACGGAGATCATCGTGGCCAGCATCCGCCATCCGCGGCACGTCGTCGAGGCGGCGCTCATCGGCGCGGATATCTGCACGATCCCGTTCTCCGTCATGGAGAAGCTCGTCCACCATCCCCTGACCGATATCGGCATCCAGCGTTTCCTCAAGGACTGGGGCAAGGTCAAGAAGTGAGATGATCCCGGACCGCTCCAAGCGGTCGGGGAAGCGGAATGAGAAGCAAGCGGCTGCGCACGGTCGTCCTCCTCGCCGTCCTGGCCGGTGTTCTGGCCGGAGCAGGCATCCTTGTCCGCGGAGTCATCCTCCAGCGGATCCGGAGCGTCATCGAAGGCTCGTTCCATCACGGCGCGATCCGGCTGTCGGCCATCCCGCCGAGCCTGTCCATCGAGGATGTCCGGACGATCTCGGCTTCGCCCTTCTTCTCGGCCCGCCGGATCTCCGCCCGCTTCTCCCTGTTCGGATTCTTCACCCGGGACCGTTCGATCACCCTGCGCGTCGAGTCGCCCGTCCTGCGCGTGTCCGACACGGACGCCGGAGGCGGGAAACGGTCCATCAACCTCGGGACCCTGCCGTTCTCGATCGAGCGAGGCACGCTCGAGGACGGCGAGGTCTATTATTTCGGCCGGACCGGGACCTACCTGGCCAAGGGGGTTCGGGCCGCCTTCCGCCAATCCGGCGACTCCCTGGTCCTGAGGATCGAATCCGCGGACAACGCCTGGCTCATGCCCACTCTCCAGGTCCCGATCTCGGGGAGGATCTCCGCCATTCTCGAAGGCCGGGGCAAGGATGTCCTCATCCGGAAGGTCGTCGTCTCGGGCCCCGACCTCATCCTCAAGGCCGAAGGAACTCTCACCGATCTCTCCGCGCCCCGCGTCGAGCTCCGCGCTTCGGTCCACGCACCCTCGACCCTCGCCGCCGATCTCTTCGATCTTCCCTTCCGCTGGTCGGGCCGGATCGAAGGGGACGGACGCGTCGACTGGCGGGACGGCCGGATCTCGGTCGCGGCGGCGCTGTCGAGCTCCGACCTGGGCCTGAACGACGTCGCTCTCGGCCGCGTCGATGGGGATCTCTCCCTCGGATCCGACGGCAACGGCCGGATCGGCCTCGTCTGCCGGCGGCGCCCGGACCCGGACGAATCCGTTTCCATCACTTTCGGCGGGGGGACGGTCGCCGGCCGGGCCGAAAACTTCCACCTGGACCCGATCATCCGCGATCTGCGCATCCCCTGGCCCGTCAACTCCCCGGCCTGGGGAACGTTCACGTTCGTGAACCGGCGGCTGGACGTCGAGGCCGAATTCCGCGACGATCTCATGATCCCCTCGAGCGGCCGCTATCCCGTGCGCGGTCCGGCCCGGCTCTCCTGGGACGGAGGATCTCTCATCCGTCTCTCCTCGCCGGGCCTCGAGACCTCGTTCGGCTCGTTCATCGTTGAGGGCGAGATCGAAGTCGACCGCCGGATCAAAATCGACCTCCGCGGCGAGACCTCCGATGTCCGGGAGGGCCGGGCCTTCGCCGAGCTCATCCTGAGCCAGAAATTCGGTTTTCCGGAAATCCGCGGCCGGGGCCGGACGGACATCACGATCGAGGGTCCCTACCATTCGCCCGCCTTCCGGGCCGAATTCGAGGCGGCCCCGGCCGGATTCGAGCGGTTCGACGCGGCCCGCGCGGCCGGTCAGGTCGCATATGAGAATGGGACGGCGACCGGTCAAGTCCGGGTCGAGGATCCCGACCTGACCGGGATGATCGACTTCACGGCCCGGGACGGGGGCTATGACGTCCGGATCCGGGCGACCGACGCGGCGGCGGATCGCGTGCTCGCATCGCTCGGGATCGACTTCCCTCTGACCGCCCGTGGTTCGGGGGATTTTACTTTGACGGGACGCTCGGGCGGCCTGCGCGCCAGCGGCACGTTCGCCGCGGCGACGGCGACGCTGGCCGGCCAGCCGATCACGAAGGTCCGCGGATCTCTCAATTGGGACGGGGAGTCCGGCCGGCTCGCCTTTCCCTCCCTCGACGCGGAGTATCGAGGCGGGGCGGTCAAGGGTTCGGGATCGATCGGACTCCGCGATCAGACATTCTCGATCGACGCCGGCGCGTCCGGGATCGACCTCGCCGCGTTCGATCCGAAGCTCAAGGGCAAGGCGTCGATCGATCTCAAGGGCGAGGGTTCGTTCGAGCGCGACGCGGCCTCGGGAACGTTCTCCCTGGCCGACGTGGCGGTCGGATCGATGGCGAGCATGGGCGCCGTCGGCCGCCTCGAGGTCCGCTACCCGGACGGGCGGCTGAGCGTCTCCGCGTCCGGGACTTTTCATCCCGGCGACAGCGAATTCTCGGGCTCGTTCTCGTATCCCCAGCCCGACCGCGGCTTCGCCGCGGAGATCAAGGGCCGGCTGACCGATTTCGATTTCTTCATGCCCTGGCCGGGCGTGCGCGGCGAGCTGAACTATCTGGCCGACATCAAGGGCGGGACGGGACCGCTCCAGGTCAACGGGGTCGTCGATTTCAAAGGGCCCCTTTTCCCGATCCCGAAGTTCGCCCAGAGCCTCGATGATTTCAGCGGTCTCATCTTATTGCAGAACGGCCGGGCGACGATCCGCTCGCTCCGGGCGAAGCTGGGCGGAGGAGACGTCTCCGGGACGGGAGAGATCCGTTTCGGAGGAGGAGGGATCGCCTCGCTCGACGTGCAGGCCGAGGGCAAGGACATGGTCCTGGCCCTCCTCGAACGGACGCGGGCGCGGGCGGACGGCTCGCTCCGGCTCGTCAAGAACGAGTCGCGGTTCTCCCTTTCCGGCGACATCCTGCTTCGCGACGTCCTCTGGCGCCGGGAGATCATGGAGAAATTCTCGTTCACTTCCGAGCCCGGCCTCGAGACCCAGCGGACGCCGGGGATCTTCGACGACTTGGATCTCGATCTCCGCCTTCACGGCGACCAGAACATCGTCCTCGAGAACTCCCTCGGCCGGGTCCAGGGGCGGCTCGACCTGACCGTCTCGGGCCGGGTCAGCGCGCCCGTCATCCTCGGGGACATCGAGGGCCTCCGCGGGAACGTCCTTTTCCAGGGCCGCGACTTCCGCGTCCTGCGCGCCCGCCTGAGCTTCATCAATCCGGCCTCGATCGAACCCTATGTCGATTTCCTGGGCGAGACTTTCCTGAAAGATTATCGGGTGACGTTTTCCTTGAGCGGACTGCCCGACCGCTTGAGGCCGGAATTCTCGAGCTCTCCTCCGCTCCCCTCAGAAGACGTCCTGGCCCTTCTCGCCCTGGGCGAATCCTTCAAGAGGACCTACTCTTACGACACGAGCTCCCGGCTCGGAACGGGCTCCCTCCTGTCCTTCCAGCTGGCCGAAGAGGCCAATAAGCGGGCCGAGCGCCTCTTCAGCCTCGACCGGTTCCGGATCGATCCCTTCGTCCTGGGCGCATCGACCGAGATGACCGCCCGGTTGACCGTCGGGAAAAAGATCTCCCGGAACATCATCCTTCTCTACTCGACCAACCTGACCAGCCAGCGGGAGGAGATCATCCGGCTGGAATGGGAATTCAGCGAGAGCTTTTCGCTAATTGGAATGCGCGATGAGCTCGGCCGGATCAGCTTCGATGCCAAGTGGCGGAAACGGTTCTAGAGTGAGGAGGGCCGCGGTCGTCCTGGCACTCGTCCGTGCTTTTATGACACGTCCGAGTGCGGCGGAATTGAACCCCAAGGGGGTTGCCGCCGCCGCGATCTTTGCGGTCCTTTGCGCTGCGGTACCCGTTCATGGCTTTCAGGCACAGACGACCGCGGTTGATGCCCCGGCCGCGGCCGTCACGCTCGACTGTGTTTCAAATGTACAGCCGAGTACGACGGAACATGATCCCCAGGCAAGGCCTGGGGCACTCATCCGCGATGCAAATGCGCGGCTGAGTACGGTGGAAGCTGACCCCCAGACACAGTCCGGGGCCCCCGCCGCCGCCCCTGCTGCGGCCGCCGCCCCTGCCGTAATAGCGGGCGTTGCGGTTCTTGTCGATGGCGGGCCGGCCGGACCCGATATCGAGAACCTGATCACGATCGCGGCGGGCGAGCCGTTCTCCGAAAAGAAGATCGACACCGTCCTGAAGCAAGTCCATCAGACGGGCCTGTTCTCCGACATCCGCGTCCTCCGGGAGGGAGAGACGGATGTCCGGCTGACGTTCCTCCTGACCCGCCGCGTCCTCACCCGGGGCATCCGGATCTCGGGCGACAGGGCCATCGGCCGGCAGTCGCTCCGCGAAGGTCTCTACGCTCTCCGGGCGGACGGACCGTTCTCCGATGACCGGATGGCTCGGGCGGCGGACGAGCTCAAGGAGGTCTTGCGGAAGGGAGGCTACCCCGAGGCCGTGGTCCGGAGCCGGGCAGACCGCGATCCGGCCCAGCCCGCCGTCGACGTCACGTTCGAGGTTGCGGCCGGCCGCCGCTACGAGATCTCGAGACTGGACATCGTCGGAACGGCCGAGCTCCCCCCGGCCTCTCTGCGCCGCCTCCTGACGAGCAGACCCGGCCGCCCCTATGTCCCGAACGAGATCGAATCGGACCGGACGGTCATCAAGGACCGTATGGCCCAGCTCGGATATCCCCGGGCCGAAGTCCTTCTCGACAAGGAAGCGTTCGATGACGTGGCAGGCACCGTGGCCATCGTGCTCCGGATCGTGCCGAACGAGCGCATCCGGATCACGATCATCGGCGCCGACGTTCCCGAGAGCCTGGTCCGGCCGATCTGGCAGGAGCGCGTCTTCGAGGACTGGGGACTCATCCAGTCTGAGGCCCGGGTCCTGTCGGAGCTCCGCAATCAGGGATATGTCTTCGCCACGGCAAAATCCTCGATCGAGCGGAGCGAGGGCGAGATCCGCATCATCCACGTCGTGAACTCGGGCCGGAAATACCCCATCTACAACATCGATTTCGAGGGCGTGACCCGCTTCCCGCCGGCCGAGCTCAAGCGGGAGCTCGGACTGGGGCTGGGGCTGCTGACCGGCATCGGCGGCGAGAAGATCTTCGAGATGCCCCGCCGCGTGGAGGAGATCTATGCCGCGCTGGGCTACGGCGAGACGCGGGCCGAGATGAGCTTCCGCCGGGTCGGGGCCGAGATGCGGGCCATCTGTCTCGTCCAGGAAGGCCCCCGGGAGACCGTCCGGTCCGTCTCTTTCACCGGGGCCTCGACGTTCGATGCGGCGATGCTCGACGCCCAGGTCCTGAGCGCCCCCGGCGGCGGCTTCTCCGCCCCCCAGGTCCAACGCGACCTCGGGCGGCTCGACGCTTTTTACGCCGCCCAGGGATTTCGCGGAACGATCATCTCGGCCGCGGTCGAGAGCGCCGGCGACAGGCTCCACGACGTGACCTTCCGGATCGAGGAGGGGAGGCGCGTCCGGATCGAACGGATCATCGTCACCGGCAACGCCGTGACGCGGAGGAGCGTCATCGACCGCGAGCTCGCCGTTCGGGAGGGCGGCTGGGCCTCCTCCGACCTGATCCAGGCGTCGCGGCGCAACCTGGAGAAGCTCGGCATCTTCGCTGCGGTCCGGATCGAGGAGATCGAGACCGGCGCGGGAGCGGAGCGCCTCGTCATCAGCCTCCGCGAGGGACAGAGGAACTATGTCGGCATCGGGGCCGGATTGGAAACGGTCACCGAGCCGCAGAGTTATCAGATCTGGGACAATCAGGTTCGGCCGCGCGGGACGGTCGAACTCATCCTGGGAAACGTCCTCGGCCGGGCCGCCCAGGTCAGCTTCGTCACCCAGTTCAGCATCAAGGAAACACGGGCCGTAGCCGCCTGGGAAGAGCGCACCCTGTTCGGCCTCCCCATCCAGACTTCGCTCAACTTCTGGCTCGAGCGCGAGGAGCGGCCGAGCTACGGCTTCGAACAGCGGGGCCTGAGCTTTTCGGCGATCAAGTCCGTCGGGAGCGGCTGGATTTCCTACTCGACCCTGCGCTGGGCCAGCACGACGCTGACGTTCCTGAACGTCGCCGAGAACCAGGTCGACCGGCAGTTCTATCCGTTCTCCGCGACGTCGATCTCGGAAAGCCTCATCCGCGACCGGCGCGATGACGCCTTCAATCCCGAGCGCGGATCGTTCTTCAGCTCCGTCCTCGAATGGGCTTACCCGCTCTTCGGCGTCGAGTCGGACTTCTTCAAGGGCTACCTGAAGTACCAGCGCTTCTGGCCCGTTTTCGGCCGGTTGAGCTTCAGCTTGACCGGCCGCGGCGGGCTGGGCATGGGCAAGATGCCGATCCACGAGCGGTTCTTCGCCGGCGGCGCGAACTCGTTCCGCGGCCAGCCCTTCGACCGGCTGGGTCCGGAGGACCCGGCGTCCGGCATGCCCGTGGGCGGCAAGGCTCTCCTCCTTTTCAACTTCGAGCTGCGGTTCCCGCTTTTCCCGACGGTCCCGAACCTCTCGGGCGCGGTCTTCTACGACAAGGGCGGAGTGTTCGCGGAGCGGTCCGATTTCGACCTAGCCAAGCTCGAGGACGCCTTCGGCCTCGGGTTCCGCTACCGGACGCCTCTCGGCCCACTGCGGATCGACCTTGGCTGGAACCTCCATCCCCCCGAGGGACGCAAGCAGCCGATCATCTTCATCACGATCGGGAACGTCTTCTAACATGAAGCGACACATGCTCCGATTTCCGCTCCTTCCGTTCCTGGCCGCTCTTCTTGCGCCGGCGCCGTGTCCGGCCGGACAGGCGCAGCAGGCCGTGACCGTCGATTGCGTCGTCGCCGTCGTCGGATCGCGGGTCATCAGCCTGACCGACGTCAGGCTGGCGGAGGCCTTCGGTGTGTTCGACACGGGAAGCGAAACCGATCCCGCCAAGCGTCGCCGCCTCATCCTCGAAAAGCTGATCGATCAGAAGGTCGTCGTGGTCCTGGCCCGGGAGAATGTCCCGGTCGGGGCGGACAAGGTCGAAAAGGCCTGGACGGCCCTGATCGACCGGATCGGCCGGGACGAGGCCCGGCGCCGGCTCGTTGCGTTCGGTGCCGAGTCCGTGGACCTCCTGCCGTACATCGAGGAGAAGCTCCAGGCCGAGGCCATCATCGAGAGCCGTTTCAGCCACGGTGCCGCCGTGTCGCTCAAGGAGATCGAAACCTACTACGCCGAAACCTACGCCCCCGCCCGCAAAGCGCTCGGCCTCGCCGTCCCTCCGCTCTCTGAGGTCGCGGGCGCGCTCGAGAGCGAGATCCAGCGGGGCTTGATGGCGGAGCGGGCGGCCCAGTGGATCAGGAATCTCCGCGAACAGGCGGAGATCGAGATCCGGCCGGATTGCTTAAAGTAAAAGCTCCGGGATCACCCCCGGCGCGCATAACAAGGCACGCCTCAGGGTGATCCCTTCGCCAACGAGTTTTTCGGAATGGACTGACGCTTTTTGGGTGGATCCCTTCGTTCCTGCAGGAAGGACGCTTTCCTGCAGTCCTTCCCGAGTCCTAGGGGAGGTAGGAGAGGTAGAGAATAGGATTAAAGTCTTGGAAGCGTCCCGAGCTATAATAATAAAGAAGTCCGGCGTGTCCGGGGCGATCCGGTCGCCAACGCATCTTCGGCTCGGGAGGCAATCGTGAAAAAGGTCCTCGCGCTTTCGGCGGTGCTCATGCTTTGTTGGTCTTGCGCCCTCCAAAACGCCGTCCCGCCTTCCGGGCAAGGGGGTTCCAGAGAAGCTCCTTCTCCGCAAGGAGCCATCAACCAAGCCCCCCCGCAGCAGGCCCCGATCCGGCAGGAATCCTCCAACCCCGATCCCTCCTTGTTCGCGGGGAAGACCGTCGAGGAGGTTCTCGTGGCGGCCAAGATCGCCTTGGCGGACTGCCGGTACACCATTAAAAGCAGCGACAAGGAGAGTGGTTTACTCGTCGCGACGAGAAGCGCGGACGCGGCGGCCGGCGAGACAAGCTCCCCGACCGCCACGATCGTCGTTTTCTCGGACTCGACGGGAACCCCTCGCGTGAGGATCCAGGTCGTGCGGCCCGGCCAAGCCGACGAATCATCGGTCGAGAATCGGGCCGAGATCGAAAAGATCCTGTCGGCCATTCGTGACCTCCTGAGGTGAATCGCCCGACTCCCTTCTCCAGGATTGCAGACCGATCTTCGTCGTTCCCCGTCGCCCCGCCCTCCCTCCGTCATGTCCTTGACAAGGAGTTCCAAAGGAATAGTATGGAAAGCCAATGACAGGGAGAACGATCCTAGAATCCTCGCCCACCCAGCCGAAGCGCCTGGCCCTCCGGCCCGGCGCACCGACGTCATGATGATCGATCTGGGGAAACAATGAAAAAAATCGTTGCCGTCCTCGTGATGGCCCTGATGGCCGTTGGCTTTGAATGGAGCCTTCCGCTTTCGTCCCGGGACGCGGCCGATCGAACCGCCTCGCAAGGCTCCGACGCTTTCTTCAGGACGTCCGTCACGACGCTCGATTATCAGGGCCTGAGAGCCCAGAACCGGGCACGAACGGTGGCCTTCTCCAGGATCGATCGCCAGACGTCCCCGACCGAGGCGACGTATACGCTGACCGGCGAGGCCGGGATCCGGCTGGGCAACGACGGCTCGCCCGCCTTCTACGGAGTGCCTCCGGTCAAATTGACCCGGAACCTGTCCAACGACCTGTTGTCCAATCCCCAGAAGAGCCCGGGGCTGGATCCGTGGATCAAGATCATCAACCGCACGCTGGCCGGGCTCACGCGCAAGCACATGACATCGGGGCAATGGGAGCAATCCCTCGATCTCGGGCTCGGTGAAGAGTTCCCCCAAGCGGTCCAGGTCCGGTTCTGGGCCCAGCCCCTCCCCGAACCAGAGAGCCGCTGGATCCTGATCACCGCCGAGACCGGATTGATCTCGTTCACCGCCCTGGAGCGGAGATACGAGGAGATCCCGATCACCGGGCGCTACCGGGGCGTTCTCATCTATTCGCCGGCGGACGGAGCGTTCCAGCAATCGGCCGCCGCGCTCACCCTCTACCGTGGCGAAGACCAGTGCCGGATCGAACGCCTCCAGTTCGCCGCGGACGCGTCCGGCAAGAATCTCTTTCCTGCGCTGGACGTCAGGGACTATCTTGGCGCGAGCGGAGACCCCCTTCCCATCGCCGCCCAGGGCGCGTTCCCCTCCTGGTGCGCCCAGTCGTCGCTCGTCTTCGACATCCTGAACGCGGCGATGATGACGGCCGCGGAAGGCTCCACCAATTTCCCGGGCGTGGCGGATGTCGAGCAGGTCCTGCTGAATATCATCAACCACGATTATTTCGCGATCGCCAAGGTCCTGGGACAGGCCGCCGCAGAAGAGTACCTGGGTGAATGGATGAAAGCCCTGAGGTTCTACCAGAACTCGGCGAAGGACGGAGTGACCAAGGCCCTCTTTGAGCTGGCCAAGGAAGTGGCCTCGGACAAGGCCGTGGAGATGATCGGTCTCGCCGTCGGAATGCCGGGCCTCGGGACGGCGCTTGTCCTGATCGAGCTGGAAAAGACCCTTTTCACTCTCGCCGTGAAAGAGTGGCAGAAAGAGATCGCCGCCGCGAGGGCCCTCAACGCGCGGCCTCGTCCCGTCCTCCGGCCGGTCTCCCCGCCGCCTCGTCCGGCCCCGCCGGTCACCATCAAGGACACCACGCGTCCCGGGAGCAAGGCGGGGGAAGAAACCACCACTCAACCGCCTAAAAAGCCCGGTTCGGCGCTGAAGATCGTCGGCATTGTCCTGGGCATCGCGGGTCTCGTTGTCGGGGGTATCTACCTGGCCAAGCTCCTGAAAGACCTCAATGCCGAAGAAGGCGACGAAACCGGAAGCGAAACCTGGGCGGGAAATTACACGGATGTCAAAGAAACCACGACGTATGGCGAGGCGGATTGCCGATATACGACGACGGGCTCGATTTCCTTCAATCTCACCCGGAGCGGATCGAAGATCACCGGAACGAACACCATCTCGAATCTCCAGGACAATATCGTTCAGCTGGACCCGTACTTGATCTGTCCGCCTCTGCCGCACTGCAGCTCCCGAACCGGAGACGTGACCGCGACGGTCAATTCCCAGGGCAATTATGTTTTTTCATTTCTTGTGATCGATTGCGTAGGGAGCTATCCGCAGTTCACCGCGACCGTTTCCGGCAACGAGATGAGGGGCAGCGTCGTCTACACAGTTCCAGGGATGATCGGACCGGTCACATCCAAGCATACCCTCAACTTTATTGTTTACAAATAATGATCCGAAGAAATGAATCGGGAAGGAGGCGGTGATGATGAGCTGGGCAGTCCTCCGCAGAACCGCAATCGTGGCCGTCGGACTGGTGGTCTGGTTCACGATCGCCCCGTCCTTTTCCCTGAACGCCCAAGACCAGGATGCCCTCCAGCGGGCGCGCCGCCTCATCGACAACGGCGAGTTCGAAAGCGCGATCCCGCTTCTTGAGGGCTATGTCGCCAAGATCCGGGGCGTCGCCGAACAGAAAAAGAGTCTCGCCGAGGCGGGCTACCTGCTCGCCCGGGCATGCTACATGGTCGGAGAGGACGCGAAATCCGAGGCCAATCTCAGGCTCGTCTTCGAAGCGGATCCGGGCTATACGGTCCAGGAGGCGAACAAGAACTTCCGGATGCGCGTGGAACGAATCAGGGCCGAGGTGGTCGGGGCGTCGCGGACGAAGATAGAACAGGAAACGCTGAAACGCGAACGAGAGAACAACGCCATCATGCAGAAGAAGGCCGAGGAGGCCTGGAAAGCCGCCGAAGCGAAGAGGGCGGCGGAGGAAGCCAAGGCCGAAGCCAAGAAGGCGGAGGAAACGAAGGAAGCGAAGCCCGAGGCGGAGAAGCCGACGGCCCTCCCGGGAAAGCCGGAGGGGGAGGCCGAAACGGCGAAGAAGGGGAAATTCCCCTGGCTGATCGTCGGAGCCGTGGCCGTGATTGGAATCGTGGCGGCCGTCCTGCTGTCGAAGAAAAGCAGCGACACGACGCAAACCACGACGACGACGACGACAACGGTCCCTCCGACGACCGGAGACATCACCGTCGCGTCGACGCCGTCGGGAGCGAAAGTCGCGCTCGACGGCTCGGACACGGGGAAAACAACGCCCTGCACGCTGACGAATATCAACCCGGGATCGCATGGCTTGGTCCTCGAGCTCACCGGCTACGGCAGATGGACGGGGAGCGTCCAGGTGAACGCCGGCCAGACGGCTAACGTGAACGTGACCCTGGCCGGCTATGCTTACGCGTTCGTCCTGCAGTGGGGGGGCCAGGGATCGGGCAACGACCAGCTGTGGAATCCCGCGGGGATCGTCGCCGACGCCTCGGGGAGCGTTTTCATCGCGGATTCCGGAAACTACCGGATCAGCAAATTCGATTCCCAGGGCAATTACCTGCGGCGCTGGGGCAGCAACGGATCGGGGAATTACCAGTTCCGCCGGCCGCTCGGCGTCGCCGTCGATTCCTCCGGAGACGTCTATGTCGCCGATACGGAGAACTCCCGGATCATCAAATACAATACCAACGGAGACTATCTCGACCAATGGGGGACCCGGGGGAGCGGGAACCTTCAATTCAACAATCCCAACGGAGTAGCGGTGGACTCGGCCGGCAATATTTACGTCGCGGATACGGAGAACCATCGAATCCAGAAGCTGAGCTCGAGAGGCGAAACCCTCGCCCAGTGGGGATCTCTGGGGAACGGAAACGGCCAATTCAACAGTCCTTCCGGGATTGCCCTGGATGCGGCCGGAAACCTCTATGTAACGGAGCTGAACAACCACCGGGTTCAAAAGCTGAGCTCGAGCGGGACGTATATCGCGAAATGGGGGAGCCAGGGAAGCGGCAACGGTCAATTCTCCTCGCCCAGGGGAATCGCGGTGGATTCGTCCCGGCGCGTTTATGTCGCGGATTCGAACAACAATCGGGTCCAGAAGTTCAACGAAGACGGTGTCTTCATGACTCAATGGGGCGGAGTGGGAAGCGGGAGCGGGCAGTTCAACCAGGCCTGGGGTGTGACGCTGGACTCCTCCGGCAACGTCTATGTGACGGACTACGCGAATCACCGCGTCCAAAAATTCCGCATCACGGCCAACACCGCGTCGGTCCGCGTCACATATTCGACTCGCGGTCCGGAGGACCGCTCGAAACGGACGTCCCCGCCGTCCCCGGTTCTCCGCGGGCCTCTTCCCAAGAAGGGGATGGAAACAGGCGACGCCAAGCCCGACGTCATCAAAGAAGAGTCTCGAAAAGTGAAGACCGGGGAGACGATCCGCTGACCCGTAAGGGGAGAATCGAGAATTCGAGAGGGATCCGCAGATGAGCCGAATCGCGTTTTTATTTCCCGGACAGGGCTCCCAGGCCGTGGGCATGGGAAAGAGCCTCTACGAGCGCTTCGATCTGGCCCGGTCGATCTTCGGCCGGGCCGATGAGGTCCTGGGTTATCCGCTTTCGAAGCTCTGTTTCGAAGGACCGGACGAGGTGCTTCGGCTCACGGAGAACACCCAGCCCGCCCTCCTCACCGTCAGCACGATCGCCCACCGGCTGCTCGATCGGACGCCCGTCGTCGCCGCCGGCCACAGCCTCGGCGAGTACTCTGCCCTGGTGGCGGCGGGAGCCTTGAGCTTCGAGGACGCCGTCCTTCTCGTCCACAAGCGCGGCAAATACATGCAGGAGGCGGTCCCGGTCGGCGTGGGCGCGATGGCCGCGGTCCTCGGCGCGGGCTATGACGATCTCGTCAAAGCCCTCGGCCAGGTCCGGGCGGGAGTGGCCCAGATCGCCAACTGGAACAGCCCGGACCAGATCGTCATCGCCGGGCACAAGGCGGCGGTCGAGGAAGCGCTCCGGATCGCCCAGCCTCCCCGCTCGGTGATGCTTCCGGTCAGCGCGCCGTTCCATTCCTCCCTGATGAAGCCGGCCGAGGAGCGTCTCGCCGTCGACCTCGACCGGGCCGCATTCCGCGACCCGGCCTTTCCCATCGTGACCAATGTGGATGCGCGCATGATCACGACCGGCGAGGAGGCCCGGGACGCGCTGAAGCGGCAGGTCAGCCGCCCGGTACTGTGGTACGAATCCATGGAGCTTCTGGGCTCGGCCGGGATCGACGCCTTCGTCGAGCTCGGGACGGGCAAGGTTCTGATGGGATTGATCAAGAGGATCGGGCGGGGCTGGGCCCGGCCGTTCACGATGGCGAATGTGGAGGACGCGGAGTCTCTGGAGCGAACGAACAGCTCACTCGCCTGAGGGAGCCTTGACGATCGCCGGCCCGTATTTCCAGAAGTAGTGGCCGGCGGACCAGACCGCGACGGCGAGGACGAGCCACAATCCGATCTCGGCCGCGAGCCAGAGTCCTCCGAGGATCGGTTTCCCCAGGATGAGAAGGCTGAGGGTGACGGTCTCGAGGGCCATCTTGATCTTGCCGGGCCACGAGGCGGGGATGACGATCCCGCGCGAGGCGGCCACGGCCCGGAATCCGGTCACGCCCAGCTCCCGGCCGACGATGACCACCGCCATCCAGGCCTGGACCGAGCCGATCCCGACGAGCGAGATGAAGCCCGAGGTGATGAGGAGCTTGTCGGCGATCGGATCGAGCAGCTGGCCGAGGGCGGTGATCCGGTCCGTGCGCCGGGCCAGGAAACCGTCGACCGTGTCCGTGAATGACGCCAGAAGAAAGACGGCCAGGGCGGCGATCTCGTGTCCGTGGAAAGATGCCTGGAGGACATAGAGCAAGACGGGAATGAGGGCGACGCGGAGCATCGTCAGGACGTTCGGCGCGTTCATCGCTCCGGAGGGTACTATAGGTCCCGGGGCGAGTCAATTCGAGAGGGCTGGGCTCGCGGGGGAAGGATCCGACGGCACGCCGATTCTCCCAGCGAGAGAATCGGCTCGACTTCGGGCTCGCTCTTCCCGGCCCGGCCGGGAAACCATGCCCGCTCGCCCTCAGATGGCCGCCGGATCCTCCCCCCCTCGTGCCCCGCAATATCGGCCGCGTTCGCCCTCGGGCCGTACCAAGCCGATCGAGAATCCCGCCGCGGACAGACTCGGCCGATTCGCTGCATCTCACCCCCGACCCAGGGGCCCCCATCCAGCTCATCGGCCAAGTCGTCCTCTCGGCGAGCGCACGATCCCTCCATTGGCCTTATCGACACGCGAATATGATAATATGGGCAATATTTCGGCTGTAGAATGGCCGCAAGGAGATGTCCAATGCGTTCCATCCCCCGGGCGCGGCGTTCCCGCGCGATCGCCCTGATGTTCTCCCTGGCCGCTTCGGCCCTTGTCCTCTTCCCGCAAGCGGATAAAAAACCGCAGCGGATCATCAACACCGATCCCGCGCTGCGTCTCCAATGGTACGACCAGCACGTCGAGATGGAGAAAACCTCGAAATTCAAGGACCTGCGGTGGCAGTTCCTGGGACCGACGAATGTCAGCGGCCGGGTGACGGACATCGCCGTCGTCCCGCCGAAGGGCCAAAACTACACGATGTACGTCGGGACGGCCTCGGGAGGCCTGTGGAAGACCGTGAACGAAGGGACGACCTGGGATCCGGTCTTCGAGACCGGCCCCTCGACGTCGGTGGGCGACATCGCCATCGCCCCGTCCAATCCCCAGATCGTCTGGCTGGGAACGGGCGAAGCGAACATCTACCGCAGCTCCCAGTCTGGCGCCGGAGTCTTCAAATCTGTCGACGCCGGGAAATCCTGGCAGCCCATGGGCCTGGCCGGGACGAACACGATTGCCCGCATCGTTGTCCATCCGGCGGATCCCGAAGTGGTTTATGTCGCGGCCTCCGGCCACGAATGGACGCCCAATCCCGAGCGGGGCGTGTTCAAGACGGTCGACGGCGGATTGAACTGGGAAAAGGTCCTGTCCGTCAACGACGAGACCGGAGCGATCGACCTCGTCATGGACCCGAAGGAAAACGACACACTCTATGCCGCAACCTGGCAGCGGATGCGGCGGAAATGGAACGACCTGCGGAACGACGCGCGGAGCTCGGGAAGCGGGATCTGGCGGACGGCGGACGGAGGGAAGGCCTGGACTCCGATCAACGCCGGATTGCCCGAAGCCCGGTACCGCGGACGGATCGGGATCGACCTGTGCTTGTCCAATCCGTCCGTCCTCTACGCGCTTGTCGACAACTATGAAAAAGCCAGGGAGCCGAACGCCGCCGAGCTCGCCGATACGTACGGCCTGCCTTCCTCGGGCATCATCAAAGGTTCGACGGTCTACCGTTCGGACGACCGGGGCGACCACTGGCGCCAGGCAAGCGGCCTGGATCCCGCCCAGAAGTCCTTCATGGAGAACCACTCGGGGACTTATGGCTGGGTCTTCGGGCAGATCAGGGTCGATCCCCGGGACGAAGGCACGGTCTACACGATGGGACTCAACCTGAACGTTTCCCGCGACGGCGGGAAGATCTTCCGGCGGCTGCGCTCCCCGGGCGTCGACCACCATGCCCTGTGGATCGATCCATCCAATTCGGATTATCTCATCAACGGCTTCGATCAGGGGCTGGCCGTCTCCTACGACCGGGGCCGGAACTGGAGATATTTCCGCGACGTCCTGCCCGTCTGCCAATTCTTCGACGTCGCCTTCGACATGGCCACCCCTTTCAAGGTCTATGGCTCGATGCAGGATCATGGCAGTTTCCGGGCGCCGGTGGACCTCAGCCGGGGGCGCGACCGCATCCCCGCCCAAGCCTTCGAAGGCGCTCCCGGCGGCGAAGGATCGAACCATGCCGTCGATCCGATGAATCCGAACACCGTGTACTCGGCCGGATTCTATGGAACGATCAGCCGGGCCGAATACGACCGGCCGGGCGCCGTCGCGGGCCGTCCGGTCAGCAAAATCCTCCTGCCGCGGATGTTCGAGAACGAGCCCCGTTTACGCGGCCAATGGCTCGCGCCCTTCATCCTGTCACCGCACAACCCGGACATCGTCTATCACGGGATGCAGTTCCTCTTCCGCTCCCTCGACCGCGGCGACACTTGGGAAAAGATCAGCCCCGACCTGAGCTCGAACGATCCCGCCGAAATGGGGGATATTCCCTACCAGGTCCTCTTCGCCATCTCGGAATCGCCGCTCAAATACGGCTTGATCTACTGCGGGACGGACGACGGCCGGGCCTGGATGACAAAAGACGGAGGCACAGCCTGGACCGAGATCGGCGCCGGCCTGCCGGCCCGGAAGTGGGTCTCTCGGCTCATCGCCTCCCAGTACGACTTGGCCACGGTCTATTTGGCCCAGAACGGGAAGCGCGACGACGACGTCGCCCCGTATCTTTGGAAATCCTCCGATTACGGTAAGACCTGGATCGACATCTCCAAGGGGTTCCCGCTCGGCCCGATCAATGTCGTCCGCGAGGACCCGGTCAACCGGGACATCCTCTACGTCGGGACGGACCAGGCGGTCTATGTCACGACGGACGGGGGAAAGACCTGGCAGGTGCTGGGTGCGAACCTCCCTTCGACGTACGTTCACGACCTGATCCTCCACCCACGGGACAACATCGTCGTCATCGCCACGCATGGCCGGGGCATGTGGGCCTTGGACGCCACTCCGGTCAACGCCAAAGGCCAGCGCCCTCAGCGGGGATTTTAGCGGAACACTTGGGCTTGTGTCGGGCTCTCGCGCCGAAGATCCTCTCTCCGCACAATCCGAGCGTCGTGTCCCATCGCCAGGCCGGTTGCATTTCTCCGAGGATAAGCTTATGTAATAATGAGGTCTGTTGCGCCGGACTAAGGAAACCTTCCATGAATCGCCATTCGATCGTATTCCTCTCCATGATAGCGGTCCTGGGCCTTCTCGCGGGCGACATCCTGGCCCAGAAGAGCGCCCTGCCCACCGTCTATCAGAAGTGGCTGGGCGAAGAGGTCGTGCACATCATCACCCCCCTGGAGCGCGATGTCTTTCTCAAGCTCCGGACCGACCGGGAGCGGGACCTCTTCATCGAAGCCTTCTGGAAGCATCGGGATCCGACGCCCCTCAGCCCGGAGAACGAGTTCAAGGCCGAGCATTTCCGCCGCCTCAACCATGTCAACAGGTATTACGGCCGGACCTCGCCCACGCCGGGTTGGCGGTCTGACCGCGGCCGGGTCTATATCATCCTCGGCGAGCCGAACGATATCCAGAGATTCGACAACAAAACCGGGCTCGTCCCCCTCGAGATCTGGTTTTACCAGAACAAAGAGAGCTTCGGGCTTCCCGCGGGCTTCCATGTCGTTTTCTTTCAGCCGGGCGGAACGGGGGATTACAAGCTTTACAGCCCGGCCAAGGACGGGCCCCAGGCCCTGATGTCGAACTATCGCGGCGATCCGATCGATTACCTGACCGCGTACCGAAGCCTGGCCGAGATCGAGCCGACGGTGGCCGACGTTTCCATGTCCTTGATCCCCGGCGAATCCTCCCAGGGCCTGACCCGGCCGTCTCTGGCATCGGACATGCTCATCCAAAAAGTGGAGAATGCCTCCCGGGCCCAGGTCGAGGAGCTGTACGCCAAGAAGTTCCTCCAGTACAAGGATATCGTCGAGGTCGAGTACACGGCGAACTTCCTCGATTGCGGGACCCTGACCAAGGTCTCGCGGGAGCCCTCCGGAACGTATTTCGTCCATTACGCCGTCGAGCCGAAAAGGATTTCGGTCGAATCCGCGGAGGGCCGGTATGCGATCTATCTGAAGATCAACGGAACGGTGATGACGCTCGATGGAAAGCTGGTCTTCCAGTTCGAGAAGCCGGTCAACATGACCCTGGACGACAACCAGACGAAGACGGCCAATGCCCAGCCCCTCAACCTCCTGGATATGTTTCCTCTCATCCCGGGCACGTACAAATTTTCCGTCTTGGTGAAGAACGAGGTCTCCAAGGAGTTCATGTCCTTCGAGGAGACCCTGTCGATCCCGGGCGGGGCGCCAGGCCTGCAGATGACCTCGCCCGTCCTCGGATACAAGTCGACACGCGCCGACGCGTCGCTGAAGACGCTCCGGCCGTTCCAAATCGGCCCGTTCCAGGTCTTGGTCCAGCCGAACCGAGTCTTTGCCCGAAAGGATACGCTGGCCGTGGCTTTTCAGGTGTCCGGATTGAACGAATCCCAAAAACGGTCGGGCCGGATCCGGTTTGCCTTCACCCGGAACGGCCAGCCGGCTTTCGAACGGGACCGGCCGCTCGCCGAGTGCGTCGACCTGCCCGACATCCTCACCGAATTCCCCCTCGCGGATTTCGTTCCCGCCCATTACAACCTGAAGGTCTCCGTCGTTGCCGACGGCCGCGAGCTGGTGGCCGGCGCCGAGGAGTTCGACGTTTCCTTCCAGGAGGCCGTGCCGAGGCCCTGGTACTACACCAAGCGCCTCCCGGAAGCCTCCGATCCGGTCTACGCGTTAATCATCGGCAGCCAGCTGTTCAACGTCGGCCGCCTGGATGAAGCCAAGGGCTTCATCGAACGAGCCTATCGGCAATCGCCGGACTCCGCGGACGCGGCCCTTTTGCTCGCCCGGATCCACCTCGCTCAAGGCCGGCCGGAGAATGCCGTCCCTGTTCTGGCTCCGTTCCTCGATGCCTCCCAGACCCCGAAATACGAGATCTATATTCTCGCCGGGCAGTCGCTCCTCCGGACCGGGGATTTCGCGCGCGCCCTCGGGATCTTCGATCGGGCCGTCGCTCACTTCGGCGTCAACGCCAGCCTGCTGAACGTGATCGGTGATTCCTATGTCGGGCTGGGCCGTCCCAAGGACGCGCAGGCGGTCTGGGAGAAATCGCTCGAGATCAATCCCAACCAGCCCGAAATCAAAAAAAAGATCGACGGTCTCAAGGAAAAGAAGTGAGACGCCGGTAGGGGAAACGCGGCCAGGCCCGGCCGGGTCCGCAGTCGAGGAGGGATCATGCGCAAGACCAGCCTGTTCGTCGGAGGGTTGCTCGTCCTGATCGTTTGTTCCGGCGTCCTGCCGGCCGTCGCCCTGAGCCAGTCGCCGAGGACGGAAGCCCTGCTCTGGAATTTCACCTATCGGAACCTCGGACCGTTCCGAATGGGGGCGAGGCTCTCGGACATCGCCGTGCCGGAGAGCCCGGCCAAGGCCCATTCCTCCACGTACTACATTGCCGCATGGACGGGAGGCCTCTGGAAAACGACCAATAACGGAACGACCTACGAGCCCGTTTTCGACGGGCAGAAAAAGCTCGCGATCGGCGATGTCACGCTGGCCCCGTCGAATCCGTACATCGTCTGGGTCGGGACCGGGGACGCTTTCTGTTCACGGAGTTCCTATGCCGGCGACGGCGTTTACAAGTCCACGGATGCCGGGAAGACATGGACGAACATGGGCCTCCGCGATTCGCACCATATCGCTAGGATCGTGATCCATCCCAGGAATCCGGACACCGTCTATGTCGCCGCCATGGGCCATCTCTTCTCCGAAAACCGGGAGAGGGGAGTCTTCAAGACGACCGACGGCGGCCGGACCTGGACCGCGTCCCTTGTCATCAACGATCGGGTCGGGATCATCGATCTAGTCATGAACCCCCGCAATCCGAACGTCCTCTATGCCGCCGCCTATGAGAAGCAGCGGCTACCCTGGATGTATGTGAACGGCGGCCCGGAGAGCGGCATTTACAGGACGACCGACGGGGGAAAAACCTGGAAGCGGCTCGGCGGCGGCCTGCCGGGCGGGCGGATCGGCCGCATCGGGCTCGACCTCTGCCTGAAGAATCCGGAGATCGTCTATGCCGTGGTCGAGAACGCCAACCTTCGGCCGCCGACGAAGGCGGAGGCCGAACAGGACCGCGTCCGCAACCAGCCGTCGCGGGACCGCATGATCGGCGGCGAGGTCTACCGGACAGGCGATGGGGGCGCGAACTGGGCCAAGATGAATTCCGCCGAGGACAACGTCAGCAGCAAGGGCCCCTATTATTTCAGCCAAATCCGGGTCGACCCCAACAACGATCGGAACCTGTTCATTACCGGCGTCTCGCTGGCCAACTCGACCGACGGCGGACGGACGTGGAACGACATCGACTGGCCGCCCAAACGCCTCTTCGCCGCGATGTTCGGCGACGTCCGGACGCTATGGATCGATCCCCGCGACTCGGACCGGATGATCCTCGGCAGCGACGGCGGCGTGTTCGTCTCGTATGACGGCGGGCGGACGTGCGACCATCACGCCAACTTGCCGCTTGGGGAGAATTACGCCGTCGGCGTCGACATGGAAGACCCATACAACATCTACGCCGGCCTCCAGGACCACGAGCTCTGGAAGGGGCCGTCGACGGGCCCCCAGGCCAGGGGCATTTCGCTCCTGGACTGGAAGGCGGTCGGCAACGGCGACGGGATGTTCGCCCAGGTCGATCCGGAAGACAGCCGCTGGCTCTACACGACGATGCAGTACGGCGGCCATTTCCGGGTGGACCAGAAGCTCGGCATCCGGACGAGCATCGCCCCGGTCCGGGAGAGCGGCAAGCCCCCCTACCGGTTCATCTGGTGCACGCCCCTCCACATCTCCCCGAACAACAGCCGGATCCTTTTTACCGGCGGCCAGGTCTTGCTCCGATCGCTCGACCGCGGCGACCACTGGCAGGAGATCAGTCCCGACCTCAGCACCAACGACACGGCGAAGATCCTTCCGTCGTCCGAAGGAGGAATTCCGGGAGGGATCCCGACCTTCGCCGTCTCCTCGATATCCGAGTCGCCGGTCACGCCCGGGGTCATCTGGGTCGGAACGAGCGACGGGAAGGTGCAGCTCACCCGCGACGGTGGCGCGGCCTGGATCGACCTGACAGGGAATATCGCCTCAGCCGGCGGCCGGGAGGACCGTTATGTCAGCCGCGTAGTCGCCTCCCGTCATGAGGCCGGCACGGCTTACGTGGCCAAAAACGGTTTCCGGAATGACGATTTTTGGCCATATATCTTTAAAACCGAGGACTATGGGGCGAGCTGGACCTCGCTCGGGGCCGGCCTGCCGAACGAACCGGTCAATGTCATCTTCGAGGACGCCAGGAATCCCCGGCTGCTCTTCCTGGGCAACGATACGGGGGTTTTCGTCTCGCTCGACGGCGGGCGGTCCTGGGCGAAGATGAACAATAACATGCCCAACGTTCCCGTCCATGACCTCGTCGTCCATCCCAGGGAAAACGACCTCGTCGTGGGATCCTACGGCCGGGGGATCTTCGTGACGAACGTCGCCCCTCTCCAGGAGCTCAGCGACGCGATCCTAGCCGAAGACATCCACCTCTTTGCGATCAAGCCGACCGCCCAACGCGTCGCCTGGGCCTTCGGCGCGAACGACTACCTCTTCGGCGACAAGCACATCGTCACTCCAAACGAAGCGAACGGTGTCGCGATCCGCTATTACCTCAAAACCGAAGCGGCCGGCCCGGTGAAGATCACCGTCACGGACGCCTATGGCAAGCCCCTCGCCGCTCTGGACGGCCCGAAGGCCGCCGGGATCCAGACCCTCGTCTGGGACATGCGGACGGCCGGGGCGCGGGGCGGCGCCCCCGGGGCGGGCGGCCGGTCGCGGGATGTCCTGGACCGATGGGTACCGCCCGGCGATTACATTGTCGTGCTCGAGACCGGAGACAAAAAAATGACACAGAAGGCGAGGATCACGAGGACCACGGGCTGGTCCCTCGGTCCCGTCCCTCAGATCATCCGCTGAAAGAAAAAGGCGGGGAGGAGGGATCCCTCCTCCCCGCGGCGTTCCGAGGAGACCCTCAGAAGGCGTAGCGGATCGAGAACCGGAACACCCTCGAGAGGTTGCTGATGCTCGTGACGCGCTTGTAGGTCGAGCTCACAGCGTAGGGGTCCGTGGACACGTTGTTGTCCGTGGGCCGCCAAGTCCCGCCGGGATTCTGGTTGACGTTGACGAAGTAGTTGCCCAGCATGGTCCCGGGCCAGGACCCTTACCTGATCCAGTCTTATCGGCCGGGTCGGCATTTATGGGGGATCGGCCGGCGGGCAGAACTCGACCGGAGGCGTGCTCTTCCATCCCGAGTTCTACAAGGTCGCGGTGTCTTTCGCCGGCTGCCACGACAACCGCATGGATAAGCTCTGGTGGAACGAGGCCTGGATGGGTTGGCCGCTCGGTCCCGAATACGCGGCGTCGTCAAACGTCGACAACGCCTATCGGCTTCAGGGGAAGCTCCTTTTGATCGTGGGCGAGCTGGACACGAACGTGGACCCGGCTTCGACGATGCAGGTCGTCAACGCCCTGATCAAAGCGAACAAGATCTTCGACCTGCTGGTCATTCCGGGCGGGAGCCACGGCGCGGGCCGGTCGAGCGAGGTCCCGGAATACGGGGAGCGGAAGCGCAACGATTTCTTCGTCCACAACCTGCTGGGCGTCGAGCCGCCGGACTGGAATCAAGCGACAACGAAGAAATAGCCGGGCCGGATCGACGGCGGCGTTCAGACGGGGCCGCCCGCGGCCGGAGCGAAGAAGAACGGGGGCCGGGCCCTGCCCGACCCCCCGCAAGCTTATTTTTGCAGCGAAGAAACGTCGTCAATGACCCACATGCCGCGCCCATTCGTGGCGATGACGAGCACGTTATCGCGCGGGTGGATCTGGAGGTCCCAAACCGGGGCGTTCGGCAGCCCGCTGCCGAGGTAGCTCCAGGTTTTCGCCCCATCCGTCGTGACGAAAACGCCCTGGTCGGTGCCGCAGTAGAGGACGTCCTTCTTTTTCGGATCCTCCCGGATGACGTTGGTCGGTCCGCCCGGGATGTTGGCGGCGATATTCGCCCAGGTCTTGCCGTAGTCGGCGGACTTGAAGAGGTAGGGAGCGAAGTCATCGTCTTCCCGGCCGATCTGGGCGATATAGACGGTCGCCGGATCGTAGCTCGAAGCGACCATGTTCCAAACATGCTTGTTGTAGGGCAGCCCGGCCGTGATCTCGGCCCAGGTGACCCCGCCGTCCTTGGTCACATGCACACGGCCGTCATCGGTCCCGACATAAACCACGCCGAACTTGAAGGGCGACTCCGCGATGGCCGTAATGGTCTGGTACGGGATCGCGTAGGGAAGCTTCCCTTGCCACTCGGGATTGTTGTATGTCAGCTCCGGGCTGATTTTTTCCCAGGTTTCGCCCTTGTTCATCGAGCGGAAGAGATACTGAAAGCCGCAGTAGAGGATCTGGGGATTGTGGGGGGAGAGGGCGAGACCGGCCAGCCACTGGCCCCGATAGACGCTCTCGCCTTCGGGAGACTTCGGATAGACCTCCTTGCTCGTCCAAACGCCGTCCTTATAGATCGATCTCTCGACCCGGCCGTAATAGCCCGAGGCGTACTCCGTGTTGGGATCGTTCGGGTCGACGGCGATCAAAGAGCCTTCCCCGCCGGGGGCCGTTTCCCACCGAACGACCGAGGGCCGGCGGCGCTGGCCCGAACCCTGGGCGGCCAAAGGCGCGACGCCCAGGCCGCGGAAGCTTCCAAAATCCTGCACCGAGCCGTAGACGGCGAACGGCTTTTGCATGTCGACGGCGACGTTGTAGAACTGAGTCGCCGGGATGCCGGCCTGGAAGCTCCTCCAGCTCTTTCCGTAATCGTAGGAAACATAAGCCCCGCCGTCGTTGACATTGATCAGATAATTCGAATCGGCCGGATCGATCCACAGACCGTGGTGGTCGCCGTGAACGCCCTGGCCGAGACGCTCCCAGGTTTTTCCGCTGTCGACGGAGCGGGAGAGGCCGAGGCCCATGAGATAGATGACGTCGGCGTTGTTGGGATCGACCCGGATCTGGCCGAACACCCAGCCGTACGTTCCGCCGAAGCGTTCGAACATCTGGTTGGCCGGGCTCACTTTCCGCCATGTTTCGCCTTGGTCGTCGGAGCGATAGACCTCGGCGCCGACAATATCGGAGTACGTTCTCAGCCGGCCGTACGAGTCGCGCTCGCCGGGCGGGGGCATGCGGGTGGGAATATGATTATCGACGAAGGCGTATACGACGTTGGGCATGGTCCGGCAGAGCGTCAGCCCGATCCGGCCGATTTTCGTTTTGTCGGCGGGCAGGCCGGCGGTCACGGCTTTCCAGGTCTTGCCCCCATCCGTGGTTTTGAAGAGTCCTTCGCCGCCGGGGGTCGGGTCGCTCCAGCGCAGCCTGATCCGGTTGACCATCGAGGCGATCAGGACATCGGGCTTCGTCGGGTCCATGACGAGGTCGATGGCTCCGATCTTCTCGTTGATGTACAAGACCTTTTGCCAGGTCTTGCCGCCGTCGGTCGTCTTAAAAACGCCGCGGTCGGGATTATTCGTCCACTCGTGCCCGGTTGCGGCGACATAGACGATGTCGGGGTTGGCGGGGTGGATGAGGATGCGGCCGATGGTCTGCGTCGCGGCGAGACCCATGTGGGTCCAGGTCTTTCCGGCGTCCGTAGACTTGTAGACGCCGATCCCGGCGATCGAGGCCCTGAAGTGATTGGCCTCGCCCGTCCCGAGCCAGACGATGTCCGGGTTGGATTCGGAGATGACCAGGTCGCCGGTCGAAAGAGTCGGCAGCTCATCCGTGATGGGCGCCCAGGAGACGCCGGCGTTGTCCGTCTTCCACACGCCGCCCGTGGCGGTGCCGACGTACATCGTGAGCCGGCTGCCCTTGGGGACTTCGACGTCCGTACACCGGCCGCCGACGTCGAACGGACCAATGTGACGCCACTTCATGTCCTTCAGCGGCGTCTGGGACTTCATCGCCTGGTACTGGTCGAACCATTTCAGGCGGAGAGCGGGATCGGTGCTCTCGATTTTTTTAACCGCCGCCTTGGTCGGGGGGGCGTTTTTCTGAGCACCCGCCACGACGAAGATCGAAACGATGAGAACGAAACAAGCCAAGAGACGGAAGCGTTTGGAAAAATTCATGAATCCCTCCTCCTTGTTTAGCATGAGAAAATGGACATACGGCAAGGGCCTAATTCCTTTTTGAATGCTACTGATTTTGAACGCGCAAGTCAAAGGCATCCCGACCCGACATCCCTCAGGAAAAGCCTGCTTGTCGTTTGACCGCCGCCGGCGGCCGGGGTATATTCGGACACGGAAAGGCGGTTCCCATCGCGAAAAATTCGGCCTCGCCGCTCGCCCTGGCCGTTCTCCTGGCCTGTTCCCTCGGCCTGTCCCTCTATTTCTGCGTCCTCGTCCCCCTGCCGTCTTACGGAATCGCCGATCACGGTCTCCGCGCCTCAACCCCGCTCGCGCTTCTCGTCGCCGCGGGCTTCTTCGGCTGTCTGTTCGCGGCCTGGAAGCTCGTCTTCGAAGGGGTGCCCGGCGGACTCGTCGTTCTTCTTCCGTTCGCCTTTCTAGCGGTCAGCCCGTTCGCCCTGGGCTCTTATCTCACCCGGGGAGACTTGCGGACCCGGCTCCTGTTGCTGGCCGCACTCGTCGCGGCTGCCGTGACCTATCTGGAACGGTCGCGCCGGAGAGCCGTCTGTACGCCGCGGCCGTCGCCGTTCGAGACGATCCGCGCACGGCTGGAGGCCGCCCCGCGCCGGATCCGCCTCGTCGTCCTGTTCCTCGTGGCCTTCCTGGTCTATAACGCCTGCGCCTGGATCCTGACCTCGGAGGACGTCGCCTTCGCTGGCGACGAGCCGACGTATCTGCTGACCGCGCACAGCATCCTCCAGGACGGGGACATCAACATCGCGGACGACTATGACGCGCGGGAGTACGAGCGCTTTTATGAGATGGAAAAGAATCCTCTGATGCGCTTCGATCTCCACGCGCATCGCGGCCGGAAGGGCCCGAGCTTCGCCTATCCCATCAACATGCCCGGGATCTCGGTGGCGATGTTGCCGTTCGTCAAGCTCGCGGAGCTCGCCCGGGGAAAAGCGACGATCTTCATCATCCGCGGGAGCTTCTCGATCTGGGCCGCCCTCCTCGGCGTGCAGCTCTATCTCCTTGCCGTCGGTCTCTGGAACGACCTCCGGACGGCTTTCCGCCTCTGGGGAGTGTATGCGTTCACCGCGCCCGTCCTCTTCTACGCCGTCCATCTCTACCCGGAGTTGCCGATCGCCTGTTTTGCCGTCTATGTGTTTCGGAAGCTCATGGCGGATTCACCGCTCTCGACGCGACAGTCCGTTCTGTGCGGTGCCCTGCTCGCCCTGTTCCCGTGGTTCGGGCTGAAATTCGTTTCTCTTATGTGGCCGCTTGTGGCCGTGGCCGCATATTTCTTCCTGAAGGTCCGTCGGAGCGGGCGGAACTTCCTCCTCCTCGCCGGCTTGCCCGTCCTTAGTCAGCTCCTTTATTTTGCTTTTACTTACCATCTCTACGGATCTTTCTCGCCGATCTCGATTTATGAAGGCGTTGTCGCGGGGCAGGGCCAAGCCCTCCGGGATGCCTATCTGACGTATCCATTCCGCTATCGGATCGAATCCTTTCTGGATTACTTCCTCGACCAGCGGGACGGGTTGCTTCTGTATTCGCCGCTGTACTTTTTTTCGTTCCTGGGTCTTGTCGAGGCTTTTCGGAAACGCCGGCGGGATTTTGCCATCCTGCTCGTCGTCCTGCTTCCCTATATCGCCCTGCACGCCGGGTTCTCCCAGCGCCAGGGCCACTGTCCCCAGGGCCGGAACCTGGCCGCGGTGAGCTGGGTTCTGATCATCTTTGTCGGTTACTTCCTCGTCCACAACCGCGGCCGCTTCTTCGCTTGGCTCTTCAGGGCCTCGGTCGCTTGGAGCCTCGTCACGGCCGTCATTCTTCTTTTCCATCCGGATTTTCTCTATCAACCGACGACCTCCGGAGTCACGGCCCGGGCGGGCGAACTCTTCGTTTTTCTCAGCAATCTCCGCTTCTTCCTTCCGAACGTGCTGCCCTCCTTCATCAAGGTCCCGAACGCGGGCTATCTTCCGAATTACGCCTGGATCCTGGCCACGCTCGGCTTCATCGCAGCCTACGCGTTCGTCCGGCCGCGGGAAAAAACGGGGCCGGCGTTCCGACCCGTCATGACGTTCGCGGCTCTCGCGGTCTCGATCTTCTTGTGGGTCCTATATCCGCGGAGCGTCCTGTATCCCGCCTATGTCGTGAATCCGGAGTCGCGGTCCGCTCTGGCCTACTATCTCTTTCCGATGGGCGAGGGCGTGATCCCCAAACCGACGGGCGTTCTCTACCTTCACACCGCGAAAAGGTACAAGATCCTGTTCAGTGCGAAGGCGGAGCTGCGGGCGATGAAGATCGGCTTCGGGTCCGAGAAAGGCGAGCACGCCGTGGATCTCGAGCTCTACGACCGGACCATCTTTACGGGAACGACGCGGTTCGAAAGAAAAGTGGTGGATATCGCGGCTCCCCCCTTTACCCGGGTCGGGAACCTCTATCTCTACGAGATCGACATCCGGCTCGCCCAGCGCTCGGCCGAGAACATGCGCATCGATCCCTTCTCCTTCACCGTTGTTCCGTCGCTCGAATGACCGGGGCGGACAGCTCGTCAATTCAGCCGTTCAATCTCGTACACGAGCAGCGTGTTCGGCGAGATGACGAAGCGTTTCTCGTTCGGCCGCTGAACCGCGTAAAACCCGCCGCTCCCGTATCCGAGGGACGCCGGGACGATGAGCAGCCGCTTCTCGCCTTTGGCCATGGCCGAGATCGCGGCATCGAGGCCGGGATTGATCTTCGTTTCTCCGATGATGACGTCGAACGGCTCGGGCCGCTCGCCCCAGTAGGGTTTCCCGCCGTCGGCCGTGCTGACGAAGGACTTTCCGGCCAGAGGGGCCTTGCCGGTGTAAGCGATCCGGACCGTCGTGCCCGCCGCCGCGGGACCTCCCCGGCCTTCCCGGACGATCGAGGTTCTCAGCCCGTTGGCGGACGCGACCGCTTTCGGCCATTCCGCTTTGATCAGGGCTTCCTCCCTGAGCTTCTTCTCGGCGTCGTCTTTCTTTACGCGCACCCAGGCCTCCTCGACCAGGGCCTTGAATGAAGCCGTGGTCGGCCGGAAAGCCAGGGCCTCGGCTCCCACACGGACGATTTTCACGGACCTGACCTCGTCGCCCTGCCGGATGGACATCACCACGTCCAGGCCCCGGACCACGCGGCCGAAGACCGTGTAATCTCCGTCGAGATAGGACCGGTCGCCGAGCGTAACGCACCATTGGCTGCCGTTCGTGTGCGGCCCGCCGTTGGCCATGTTGACCATCCCGGCCCGGCCGTGATCGAGACCGGGCAGGACGATCTCGTTCGGAAAGACGTAGCCCGGATTCTGGGCTTTCCCGTTCGTGGGGATCCCGCACTGGATGACATGGCCGGCGACGACGCGGTGCCATTTCGTCCCGTTGAAATAGGGAACCCCGGCCGGAAGGGCGGCGTTCTCGATCGTGCCTTCGGCCAGGCCGACGAAATTGGAAACGGTCATGGGGACCTGTTCGAAGGCGAGTTCGATCACGAACAGGCCCTTGTTCGTCTCGATCTCGGCGAAAAGCCCGTCCTGCGCGGGCCCGGGGCCGGGAGCGTTGGCCTGGGCCAACCCGGCCCCGAAGGCCAAAAGGAAAATCAGCGTTGCATTCATGCTCGCCTCCTCACGGGACACTTGCCCCTTATGGGCGAAACGCCCAAAATTGTCAAGGGCGGCCGATTTCCCCTATAATGCCGCCGTGTCCGGCCCGAACCTCGCCACGCCGATGATGGAGCAATATCTCCGCATCAAGGCCACGCTCCGGGACACCCTCCTGTTTTTCCGGCTGGGCGATTTCTACGAGATGTTCTACGAGGACGCCAAGATCGGCTCCCGGGTCCTCGAGATCGCCCTGACGTCGCGCCAGAAGGTCCCCATGTGCGGCGTTCCCTATCACGCGGTGAATTCCTATCTTCCCAAGCTCCTCAAGCGGGGCTACAAGGTCGCCATCTGCGAGCAGGTCGAAGATCCCCGGTCGGCCAAAGGCGTGGTCAAGCGGGAAATCATCAAGGTTCTGACGCCGGGGACCGCGGTCGAGATCGACCTCGAAGCGGCCAAGGAGAACGTCTTCGTCGCCGCCCTGGCCCCGTCCGCGGAGGGCTGGGGAATGGCCCTCACGGACTTGTCGACCGGCGAGATGAGAGCCCTGGAGAGCGAAGGAGACGACCGACGCGCCCTGACCGACGAGTTGCTGCGGGCCGCGCCGCGGGAGATCGTATATCCCGACGATGCGGCCGCGGAGGTGAGCGGCTTTCTCGACCGGCAGGAGCTGAAGACGGCCACCCGCAGCCCCGTCGAAAGCTGGATCTTCGATCCCGCCCAGGCCCGGAGCGTCCTCCTCGGGCATTTTGGGGTGACCTCGCTCGCCGGGTTCGGGTGCGAGGACAGGCCAAAGGCCGTCACGGCCGCGGGCGCGCTGCTCCACTATATCAAGACGGCCCGCCGGGATTCCCTCGCCCTGGTGAACCGCCTGTCCTATCTCAATGCCGCGGACCACATGGTCCTGGACGCTTCGACCGTCCGCAATCTCGAGCTCGTCCGCAATCTCAGGGACGGACGCGTCGAGAGCTCCCTTCTCGACATTATCGACTTCACCATCACCCCGATGGGCGGGCGTCTCCTTCGGAGCTGGCTGCTGAAACCCCTGCTCGATGTCGAAGCCGTCCGGCGGCGGCAGGACGCCGTAGCCGACTGGCTCGGCGACCTCATCACCCGCCGCGAGCTTCGCGAATCGCTCAAGGGCGTCCTCGACCTCGAGCGGCTGGCCGGGAAGATCTCGCTCGCCGCGGCCCATCCGCGCGACTTGGTCTCCCTCAAGAGATCGCTCCTGGCGCTCCCGAAGGTCGGTTCGTTCCTGGCCGCCCGGACGGCCGCGCCGCTGGCCGAGATGCGCTATGAATGGGACGAGGGCGCTGATATCGCCGCCCTGATCGACCGGGCCATCCTCGACGAGCCGGCCTTCCTGCTGACCGAGGGAGGGATTGTCAAGGACGGCTTCAACGCCGACCTCGACGACCTCCGTTCCATCAGCCGCTCGGGAAAGGCGTTCATCTCCGGGCTGGAGCGCCGGGAACGGGAGCGGACCGGGATCGGTTCGCTCAAGGTCCGTTTCAACAAAGTCTTCGGCTATTCCATCGAGGTCACCAAGTCCAATCTCGGCCAGGTCCCGGCCGATTACGAGCGCAAGCAGACCCTCGTCGGCTCGGAACGGTTCCTGACGCCCGAGCTCAAAGAATACGAGGAGAAGGTCCTTCACGCCGAGGAGCGGATCGGGGAGCTCGAGCATCGCCTCTTCGACGAGGTCCGGGCCGCGGTCGCCCGGGAGACCTCCCGGCTCCAGAAGATCGCCTCACGGGTCGCTCAGCTCGACGCGCTGTCCGGGCTTGCCGAGCTCGCCTCGCGGAGGAATTACGTCCGGCCGTCGGTGACGGCGGGCGAAACGGTCCGCATCCGCGACGGCCGTCATCCGGTCGTCGAGGCGGTGAGCGGGGAGCCGTTCATCCCCAACGACACCCTGCTTGACCGGACGGACGAGCAGGTCCTGATCATCACCGGCCCGAATATGGGGGGTAAGTCCACGTACCTGCGCCAGGTCGCTCTCATCGCCATCCTGGCCCAGATGGGGTCCTTCGTCCCGGCGGGGGAGGCCGAGGTCGGGCTCGTGGACCGCGTCTTCACCCGGATCGGGGCGATGGATTTCCTGAGCGTGGGGCAGTCGACGTTCATGGTCGAAATGCTCGAGACGGCCAACATTCTCAACAATGCCACGCCGCGGAGCCTCATCCTGCTCGACGAGATCGGCCGGGGTACGAGCACGTTCGACGGGCTGAGCCTCGCCTGGGCCGTGGCCGAACACCTTCATGAGACCGAGAGCGTCCGGGCCAAAACGCTCTTCGCCACCCACTATCACGAGTTGACCGAGCTGGCCCTGACGTTCAAGAGGATCCGCAACCACCATGTCGCGGTCCGGGAATGGAAGGACGACATCGTCTTCCTCCGCAAAATCATTCCCGGGCCGTCGGACCGGAGCTACGGGATCCACGTGGCGAAGCTGGCCGGCATCCCGGCGGGGATCGTAGCCCGGGCCCGGGAGGTCCTCCTCAACCTCGAGAAGCTCGAGCTCGACGAAGCCGGCCAGCCGCGGATGGGTTACCGGACGTCCAAAGTCCGGGACCGCCGCCAGATGATGCTCTTTGCCGAGGACCGGGACGCGGCCCTCGGACGGGAGCTGAGGGAAGAGCTGGCGGAATGGGATGCGGCGGCCCTGACCGCGGAGGAAGCGGTGGCCTGGATGCGCGGCCTCTTCAAGAGGCTCGGTCAATAGCTCTCGGACTCGTCCTCGGCCTCGAATTCGTCGTCCTCGCTCTCCTCGTCCTCCGATGACTCCTCTTCGAATTCGCGGTCGTCCTCGTAGGGAGCCTCGCCGTCGTCGCCCTTGCGGCGTTCGAGGTGTTCCTCGAACTCATCCTTGTCCTCGTAGCGGCGGAGGACATTGGCCGCCGCGTCGCTGTACACGAGCTCCAGGTAATCCTCTTCGATCTGGCAGAAAATGGACATGCTATGGCCGGTTTGGAGATTGCCGACGGTCTCGACGATGTCGGCCTTCTTCTTGAGCGCGTCCAGGGTCAACCAGCTGCTGATTTCGATCTCTTCCATAGCTTGCTCCCGTCTCCAAACATAGCGTTTTTTTCCAAATTGTCAAGGCTTGACAAACGGCCTCCGGGAACCTATTTATTTTATTCGTGAGCGAAGGAGAAAAATGATGAACTGGGATCGCTTTACGGTCATGTCGCAGGAGGCTATCCAGGCGGCGCAGTCGCGGGCGGAAGAGCTCGGGCACGCCGAGATCCTTCCCGAACACCTCCTCTGGAGCTTCCTCGGCCAGGAGGAGAACGTCGTCGGAGCGATCCTGATCCGGACCGGGGCCGATCGCGAGGCCGTCCGGACGGCCGTCGAATCGGCGCTGGCGAAGAAGCCGAAAACCGAAGGCGGCGAGACGCATCTTTCGAAAGAATTGAACGCGGTCATTGCCGCGGCCGAAAAGGAAGCTGCCGCGTTAAAGGATGAATACGTCTCGACCGAGCACTTCCTGCTGGCCATCCTCAAGTCCGGCTCTTCCGACGCCGCGCGCATCCTTCGCCAGAACGGCGTCACGGTTGACGGAGTGCTCGAGGCGCTCCGGGAGATCCGCGGCTCGCAGCGGATCACCGATCCCCAGCCCGAAACGAAGTTCCAGGCCCTCGACAAATACACCCGCGACTTCACCGCCCTGGCCCACCAGGGCAAGCTCGATCCCGTCATCGGACGCGAGGACGAGATCCGCCGGGTCATCCAGGTCCTCTCCCGGCGGACCAAGAACAACCCCGTCCTGATCGGTGAGGCCGGCGTGGGCAAGACGGCCATCGTCGAAGGTCTGGCCCAGCGGATCGCCAACGGCGACGTCCCCCAGCCGCTCAAGGACAAGCGGCTCCTGGCCCTCGACGTCGGGGCGCTCCTGGCCGGGACGAAATACCGCGGCGAGTTCGAGGACCGCCTCAAGGCCATCCTCAAGGAGATCCGCGACGCCGACGGACAGGTCATCCTGTTCATCGACGAGCTCCACACGATCATCGGCGCCGGGGCGGCCGAGGGAGCGCTCGACGCCTCGAACATGCTTAAGCCGGCCCTGGCCCGGGGCGAGCTGCGCTGTGTCGGGGCCACGACGCTCGACGAATACCACAAGCGCATCGAGAAGGACGCCGCGCTGGAGAGGCGTTTCCAGCAGGTCTATGTCGGCGAGCCTTCGGTCGCGGACACGATCTCGATCCTCCGCGGCTTGAAAGAGAAATACGAGGTTCACCACGGCGTCCGGATCCGCGACTCGGCCCTCATCGCCGCGGCCACCCTGTCCAGCCGGTACATCTCCGGCCGCCAGCTCCCCGACAAGGCCATCGACCTCGTCGACGAAGCCGCCTCGCGCATCCGGATCGAGATCGACAGCCTGCCCGAGGAGCTCGACGAGCTCGAGCGCCGGATGCGCCAGATCGAGATCGAGCGCCAGGCGCTGAAGAAAGAGGACGATCCCGCTTCCCGTGAGCGGGACCAGAAGCTCGGCCAGGAGCTGGCCGGCCTCAAGGAGTCGCACGACGTCCTCAAGGCGCAGTGGCAGTCCGAAAAAGAACTGATCGAAGCGATCAAAAAGGTCAAGGAGCGCCAGGACGCCCTCAAGATCGAGGAGCAGGCCGCCGAGCGGCGGGGCGAGCTGGACAAGGTCGCGGCGATCCGCTACGGCAAGCTCATCGAAGCCGGCAAGGAGATGGCCGGACTCGAAGCGAAGCTGGCCGAGATCCAGTCGCGCAAGAAGATGCTCAAGGAGGAAGTGGACGAGGAGGACGTGGCCGAAGTCGTGGCCAAGTGGACGGGCATCCCGGTGTCCAAGATGCTCCAGGGCGACCTCGAGCGGCTCATCCGCATGGAGGACGTCCTGCGCGGCCGGGTGGTCGGGCAGGACGACGCCCTGCGGGCCGTTTCCGACACGATCCGCCGCTCGCGGGCGGGGATCCAGGACGCGGCCCGGCCGCTCGGCTCGTTTCTCTTCCTCGGGCCGACCGGTGTCGGCAAGACCGAGCTGGCCCGGGCCCTGGCGGAGTTCCTCTTCGATTCGGAGAAGGCCATCGTCCGGCTGGACATGTCCGAGTACATGGAGAAGCACACGGTCTCGCGGCTTGTCGGCGCGCCGCCCGGCTACGTCGGCTACGAAGAGGGCGGCCAGCTCACCGAGGCGGTCAAGCGCCGGCCGTACTCGATCGTCCTCCTCGATGAGATCGAGAAGGCCCATCCGGACGTGTTCAACCTGCTTCTCCAGATCCTCGACGACGGCCGGCTGACCGACGGCCAGGGCCGGACGGTCGATTTCAAGAACACCATCGTCATCATGACCTCGAACCTGGCCGGCCAAGCCATCAAGGAGCTCAGCCGGGACTTTGCCGCGATGGAGCGCGAGGTCAAGCGGCAGCTTGAGGAGCATTTCCGTCCGGAGTTCCTGAACCGGATCGACGAGGTTATCATCTTCCGGCCGCTCGGCAAGGAAACGATCCTCAAGATCACGGACCTCCAGGTCGAATTGCTCCGCAAGCGCCTGGCCGATCGGAAGATCGGGATCGAATTGACGGACAAGGCCCGGGCCGCGCTGGGAGAGAAAGGCTACGATCCCGTCTACGGGGCCCGGCCGTTGAAGCGAGTGATCCAGCAGGAGATCCAGAACCCGCTGGCGATGCGGATCCTGAGCGGAGAAATCAAGGAGGGGGAGACGGTCAAGGTCGACGTGGACGCCAAGGGCGCGTTCACGTTCGCCAAGCAGAAATGATCAGGCGAGGGGGCGGGGGAGAGAAGGAAGGGGAATGGCGAGGGACGGATTTGAACCGCCGACGCAAGGATTTTCAGTCCTTCGCTCTACCGACTGAGCTACCTCGCCCTGATCGAACGCCAATCGATCGTATGATCGGCGGCGGCCGTTCGGCCGCCCGGCCTTTTTGCCTTAAGACAATCATTCTAAGGCTTTTTCGGCCGTTTCGAGCCCGCATTATATCCCGGGACGGGGACAGCTTCAAGCGCTTTTTTCATCCTCCGCGGACCGGCGGGCCGGTCTTTCAAGGCCGCCCTCGGTCTTCACCGAGGCCTTCTCATTTCCGATTTCCTTCGGGCGGGGACCAATCCTCATAGCGAAATTCTACCCGGGTGGCGGCCTTATTGATGGAGTTGCGGATGCCCTGGTCGGCATCCGAAAAGGCGACGGCGAAGGAACCGAAGGCCCCGATCGGGATATCGGGCGGATTCGTCACCGTCCAGGCCGTGATCGCGCCCGGATAGATTGTGACGTAAACCCTGACTGCCCGGGCCCCGGCCGTGCCGGTGTTTTTCGCCGTCCCGCTGATGGTATAAAGACCGAACGCGCCAACGAAGTGAAGCTCCCCCTCCAATTCGAGCTTCGGATTTTTATCGGGGAATATAGCTTTACAGCAAACCGCGGCAAAAACGAAGAGAGCCAGAATGACAATCGACCAGGATTTAGTCGTTTTCTCTTATTCCTGAGATCGCCGGATCGTCTTCGGCGATCTCAACAATGCTTCCGGCCGATTTTAACGCGGAAATGGGACAAAATACATCCTTCCGCTTCCGGCCGGATGATGGAACGTGCCGGCCGGAACTCGCGATGGAAATCAGATCTTTTATTCTGGTGCGGCTATGTCACCATTTGCCGAGACCGGGGCCGACGGGGGTTTTGTACTGGATCCCATGCGCATCTACGCCGGGATCGTTGTAAACTTCTTGAAGGATGGCGAATTCCCCCCAGATCGCTGGGCCGATCTCGATTCCATCCGCTCCATACCAGCTGCCGGCGTTCAAAACGGCGTCCAAGGGAACGGCGACGATCTTCACGAAATAGGTCCAATGGATGGTTTGGCCGTCGAGCTCGTATTCGCCGACCATATGGTTTGTGAGCCAGGCCCCCGATCCTTTATAAGTGGCATATCCGTAATGCCGGTCGAGGGTCTTATCGCCGTCGCAGCTTTGATTGCTCAACCACGCTTCGTTCCATTTCATGATGAGCTTGTCTCCGCTCGTCACGGGAACCGCCGGTCTTGAGTAATTATCATAGATGCCGTTGAACATCAGGGCTTGATAGTTGTATCCCCAGAGATCGTAACCGGGGGTGATCGTGTTTCCACTTGAGTCTTGGAGCAGCCCGGATTGGATCGTCGTGCATTTCGATTTTTTCTGGGCCATCGCGTCATCCGTCGTCAAACCGACGAAGAGCGTTAAGACGGCCAATGCGGTCAAGGCAACGAGGACTTTTTTCATGATTTTTTCTCCTTTACTGATCCGAAATTCCCGTGTTCCCCAAATGCCAACTTGAGCGCTATTCCCTTCGGATCACCCCCTTTCGTTGACGGAAAAGAGAACGCCCTGTTCGTTCCAAGAACGAATTGATCCCCCAAAGAAAAAAATCCCCTCTCAAAACGGAATCGAGCATCCCCACTTCCGTATCAAATATGGACATGATCCCAAGTTTTGTCAAGGATTTTTTTATCTGCTCCCTTCAGTCCCTCATTGAAAAATACCGCCCCCGCTTGAATAAACCGCCTGTCCGCCTGAAGCGGAGGAATCACCCGACAGCGGATATAGCGGTGATCGTTGTCTCCGGATGCTGGCCTTGTTATGCGAGCCTGGGGTGATCCCAGAACTCCGTATGGTAAAATAGTCGAGCCCTCGACCATGAAGATCGCCGCGCTTCTGCCCCACGTCCAGGTCTTCGGAGGAGTCCGCCGCTATCTCGAGCTCGGAAACCAGTTCGTCCGCCGCGGCCACGACTTCACCCTCTTCCATCCTGCGGGAGGGCCGCCCGATTGGCTCCAATTCGAAGGCCGCACCCGCCCTTTCTCGGCGCTCGGAGACGAGCCTTTCGACGTCGGCTTGTGCAGCGAATATTCCATCCTGGACCGGTTCCCGAGCCTTCCGGCCCGCCGAAAATTCTTCTATTTCGTCCTCGAGGGCCACGCGAGGGAAAAAGAGGTCGCCCGGAGCGGGCTCGGGCTTCTGGCCAATTCGGAGGGCCTCGCCCGCCGGATCGAGCGGCGCTATGGCGTCGAATGCCGGCGGGCTCCCGGCGGCGTCAACCCTGACCTATTCTATCCTCTCCCCGAGCGGCCGCATCGCGACACCTTCAACATCCTCTGCTACGGACGGATCATCAAGCGGCGCAAGGGGATCCGCTATATCCTCGAGGCCGTGGACGGGCTGGCCGGGCGATTCCCGAATCTCCGCCTGATCCTTTTCGACACCCTCGTCGGCGAGGACCGCCGCGATCCCCGGCCTCTCATCCGGACCCGGGTCCCGTTCGATTTCCATCTCGGCTTGGCCCAGGATCGGATGGCCTGGCTGTTCGGGCAAGCGGACCTCTTCGTCAGCGCCGAGCTCCGGGCGGGCTGGTCGAACACGACGGCCGAGGCCATGGCCTGCCGCGTTCCGGTGGTCTGCACGCCTTCCGGGACGCGCGATTTCGCCTTCGACGGCCGGACCGCCCTCGTCACGCCGCTTCCCATGCCGTTCCTCCTGCGGCGCCGGATCCGCCGGATGATCGAGGACGCTTCGCTCCGCGATCGGCTGGCCGAGGCCGGCTACCGGACGATCGGAGAATTCACCTGGTCGTCCCTGGCCGAGAAGCTCCTGGCCCTCTTTTCCTCAAATTGAAACAACTCATTCATTATGATATTCTTCCGCGCTGGAGGTTTGCACCCCATGGATGAAACTCGGCTTAAAGACCGGCTCGTGCGCGAGAACGCCGAATTCCGGAAGCTCCACGAGGAGCACCAGCGCCACGAACGGAGATTGGCGGACCTGAAAGCCAAGGCTTTCCCGTCCGAGGCCGAGCAGATCGAGGAGCGCGAGCTCAAGAAAAAGAAGCTCGTCCTTAAGGACGAGATGTATCGGATCATGCGCGAAGCCGGGGCTTCGGCCTGAGCGCGGAACCGATGGCCGCCAAGAAACGGTTCAAGCTCGGACTGGTCGGGACGGATTCCCTCCGCGGCCGGGAGCTGAAAAACATCCTCGCCAGCAAGAAGCTGTCCCCCTTCGACCTCGAATTCTTCGATCCCGACGTCAAGGAAGAGTTCAGCAAGCTGACCGAGTTCAAGAAAGAGGCCAAGGTCATCCGCGGGCTCTCCGACGACTCCCTGGCCGGGAAGGACCTGGTCTTTCTGGCCGCCGACCCCGAGATCGACAGGGCTATCAGCCGCCGGGCCCAAGAGCTCGATGTTCCCGTCATCGATCTGGTCGAAACGTTCAACGCCGATCCCGGCATCCCCCTGGTCGTCGCCGGCGTCAATGACGCCGCCCTCCCCAAGAATGCCCCCCTCATCGCCGGCCCGCATCCCGTGGCCGTCATCCTGGCCCATGTCTTCCACGCCCTTCGCCGCAAGTTCGGCGTGTCCAAATCCGTCGCCTTCGTCCTTCAGCCCGCTTCCGCCTTCGATGATCCGGGGATCCAAGAGCTGGCCTCGCAGAGCATGTCCCTCTTGAACGGGGCGAGCCCCAAGAAAAGCGTCTTCAAAGAACAGCTGGCTTTCAACATCCTGTCCCACGTCGAGCCGCTCGGCCCGGACGGGTTCGGGGAAACGGAGCGCCGCATTGTGACCGAGCTGCGGAGGGTGCTCGACGACCCCGCCTTCCCGATCTCGCTGACGTGCATCCAGGCTCCGGTCTTCCACGCCTATTCGATGATGCTGTACGTCGAGCTCGAGAAGGACGGGACCATCGACGCCCTCGAATCGCTTTTCTCCAAGCTCCCCGCGTTCAAGCTGACGGCGTCCCGCGAAGGCTGCGGAGCGACCCCGATCTCGGTCTCCGGCAAGGACGAGATCGCCATCGGGCCGATCAAGCAGGAACCCGGGGAGGGCCGCGCCTTCTGGATCTGGGCCATCGCCGACGACCTCACCCGCGGCTCGGCCCTGAACGCCTTCGAGATCGCCCGGAAGATCCTGGAGGCCCGATCCCGCTGAGGCGGCACCCATGCTTCGCCTCCTGAAGCTCACCCTCCGCGAACGGAAATGGGTCACGCTGGCCCTTGTCTCGACGATCTTCGTCGCCCTGTTCACGGCCATCCTGGTCAACCTCGTCCAGCCGATCATCGACGAGATGTTCAAGCCGGCGGCCGTGTCCTCGCTGGCCGCGCCCGCCCTGACCGCGGCGCCCCAAGCTCCGGCGCCGGCTGGGGCGCAGGACAAGGCGCGCTGGCTCGATCAGCTTTTAAAGGCTCTCGGCATCAGCAAGGAGGACATCAAGCGCGTCTTGCCGATCGTCGTCATCGTCGTCCTCTTCGGCAAGGGGCTCTTCACCTTCCTGTCGTCCTTCTTCATGAAGGCCGTGGGCAATAAGATCGTCAAGACCATGCGTGATCAGCTCTACGGTCATATCCTGTTCCAGTCATCGTCCTATTTCGACCGGGCTACGACCGGCGACCTCATGGCGCGCCTGACCAACGACGTGGATCGCATCCAGCAGGCCGTCGGGACGGCTATGAGCGACCTGATCGAAGAGGGGTTCGTCCTCTTGGCCCTGCTCGTGACCATGTTCATCAACGACTGGAACATGGCCCTCCTTGCCTTCGTCGTCGCCCCGCTCGCCGTCGTTCCCCTGGCCGCCTTCAGCCGCCAGCTCAAGAAGCAGGGCCGCCGGGGCCAGGTCAAGATGTCCGAGATCTACACGCTCATCTTCGAGACGATCTCCGGCCACAAGATCGTCAAGGCTTTCAACATGGAGGAGTTCGAGCGGGCCAAGTTTCTCAAGGCTTCCTGGCGCTATTACCGGATCAACCTCAAGCTGGCCTGGATCTCCTCGCTCAGCTCGCCGTTCATGGAATTCATCGGCGGGATCGTCGGCGCCTTCATCCTCTACATCGGCGCGGACCGCATCGCCAAGGGCTATCTGAGCGCCGGCGACTTCGGCGTGTTCGCCGCGTCCATCTTCTACATGTTCACGCCGATCAAGCGGCTGAGCCGGGCGAACAATGTCGTCCAGCAGGCGACCGTCTGCCTGGACCGCGTCGAGGAGGTTCTGAGCGTCCCGGTCCAGATCCAGGACAAGCCGGAGGCGGTGACGCTTCCGGAGGTCAAGGGCCACGTCCGGCTCGAGCACGTCGGGTTCGAGTATGTGGCCGGCCGGCCGGTCCTCGCGGACGTCGATTTCGAAGTCCGGCCCCGCCAGATGGTCGCTCTGGTCGGCCTGAGCGGAGCGGGCAAGACGACGATCATCAATCTTCTCTCCCGCTTCTACGAGCCGACCTCGGGCCGGATCACGATCGACGGGCTGGACATCCGGGACGTCACCCTGGCTTCCCTCCGTTCGCAGATCGGGCTCGTGACTCAGGACGTCATCCTCTTCAATGAGACCGTCCGCGATAACATCGCATATGGATTAACCGGAGTTCCCGCCGAGCGCATCGAGGCGGCGGCCCGGGCGGCCGAATGCCATTCCTTCGTCCAGAACCTGCCCCAGGGCTACGACACGCCGGTCGGGGAGAAGGGCGTCCTCCTTTCGAGCGGCCAGAGGCAGCGCCTGGCCATCGCCCGGGCCCTCCTCAAGAACCCGCCCATCCTCATCCTCGACGAGGCGACCTCGGCCCTCGATTCCGAATCCGAACGGCTGATCCAGTCGGCCTTGTCGGCGATCATGAAGGACCGCACGACGTTCGTCATCGCCCATCGCCTCTCGACCATCCGGAACGCCGATACGATCCTGGTCATCGACCGGGGCCGCATCGCCGAGGCCGGCCCGCACGACGTCCTCCTCCGGAAGGGCGGGATCTACCGGAAGCTGCACGACCTGCAATTCCCCGAGGACGAGGAGATCGCATGAGCATCCAGAGCATGACCGGCTTTGCCGAGCGCAGCTTCGCCGGCCCGACCCTGCGGGTTAAAGTCGGCATCAAGAGCCTGAACCACCGCTTCTTCGACTGGTCCTACAAAGGCGCACCGCTCGGCGAAGTCGAAAACCGCCTCCGCGTCCTCTGCCAGGCGAAGATTTCGCGCGGCCGGATCGAAGCGGTCCTGGACGTCGATTCCCTCGACCCGTCGAGCTGGGAGGTCCGGATCAACGAAGCCCTCCTCGAGAAGATCCTGGGCTCCCTCCGCCGGACGTCCTCCCGGCTCGGCCGGGACATCACCTTCTCGGTCGAGAACCTCTTCCGCATCCCCCAGCTGACCGAGCTCAGGCGAAAAGCCTTCAACTCCGAAGAGAAGGCCTTTCTGGAATCCTGCTTCCTGAGGACGCTCGAGCCGCTCGTCCGGGCCCGGGCGGCCGAGGGGCGCAAGACCGCCGCCCAGATCCAGGTCCATCTCCGGAACGTCCGGTCCGCCTTGGGCCGGGTCGAAAAGCTCGCCGTCCGCCAGCCCAAGGCGGTCCAGACCCGCCTCCGGAAGAAGATGAAAGACGTCAACGGGAATTCCCCCGCCTCCCAGAACCGGCTCGACGAAGAAGTCGCCTACCTGACCCAGCGCTACGACGTGGCCGAGGAGATGCAGAGGCTGCGCAGCCACCTCGATGCCGCGCGCGACCTCCTGGCCCGGCCCGGCGCCGAGCCGGCCGGGAAGATGCTCGACTTCATCGCCCAGGAGCTGACCCGCGAGGCGAACACCCTGAACTCGAAATCCCAGGACATCGAAATGACCCGCCAGGGCCTGCTCATCAAGAACGAGGTCGAGAGCATCCGCCAGCAGGTCCAGAACCTGGAGTGATGGAAGGAGGAGGACCGTGCTGTTCGTCGTAACCGGACCTTCGGGATGCGGCAAATCGACGATGATCCACCACGTCATGCGCGACCTGCGGAAGGTCCGCTTCTCCGTCTCGCACACGACCCGGCCGCGCCGGCCGTCCGAGTCGGAGGGGAAGGACTATTATTTCGTTTCGCGCGCGGTCTTCGAGCGGATGGTCGCCCGCCGCCAGTTTGCCGAATGGGCCGCGGTGCACGGGCATTGTTACGGGACCTCCAAGCGCGAAATCGCCTCCAAGTCCCGGTCCGGGGACCTCATGCTCGATATCGACGTCCAGGGCGCCCGGCAGATGATGGCCTCCGGGATCCCGGTCGTTCCGGTCTTCGTCCTGCCGCCGCGCTATCAGGACCTCGTCCGGAGGCTCCGCGGCCGCGGGGAGGACAAGCCCGAAGTGATCAAGCGCCGCCTGCGGAACGCCCGGGCCGAGGTCCGCCAGGCCGTGAAGTTCGATTACATCGTCATCAACGACCGTCTGGACCGGGCCGTCCTCGAGCTCGAATCGATCATCCTGGCCAGCCGCTGCCGCCGGGACGCCCGGAGGGCGGCCCTCCGCGAAACCCTGGACAGCTTCAAATAGAGGAAAGAGGAAAAGAATCCGGCCATGGCTCTGATCGTCCTGGGAGTCGCGTCGTCGATCGGCATCTACAAGGCCTGCGAAATCGTCCGCGGATTCCAGCGGGCGGGACACGACGTCCAGGTCATCATGACCCGCAACGCCACCGAGCTCATCTCCCCGTTCCTCTTCAGCTCGCTCACCGGGCGCCGGACGATCGCCGGCCTCTTCGATCCGGACCAGCCCTGGTCGGTCGCCCACGTCGCCCTGGCCAAGGAGGCCTCGCTCCTCGTCGTCGCCCCGGCGACGGCGAACGTCCTGGCCAAGCTGGCAGGAGGGATCGCCGACGATTTCCTCTCGACATTCGCCCTCGCCTTCGAGAAGCCCGTGCTCGTCGCGCCGGCCATGAACGAGGCGATGCTGGCGAACCCAAGGACCCAGGAAAACATCCGCGCCCTCCGCGCGCGCGGGATCGAGTTCATCGAGCCCGGCCGTGGGTATCTCGCCTGCGGCGACGCGGGCTGGGGCCGCCTGGCCGATCCCGAGGCGATCGTCCGCCGGGGCCTGGCCCTGCTCGACCGCGGCGGCCGGCTGGCGGGCAAGACCGTTCTCGTCACCGCCGGTCCGACGCGCGAGCCGGTCGATGCCGTCCGCTTCCTCTCCAATCGCTCCTCGGGCAAGATGGGGTTCGCCATGGCCCGGGAAGCCCTGCGCCGGGGGGCCCGGGTCATCCTCATCGCCGGACCGACCGCCGAGGTCCCTCCCCGGGCGGCGGAGACCGTCCGGGTCGAGACGGCCGCCGATATGTTCAAGGAAACGCTGGCCCGCTTCGCGGCCGCCGACATCGCCGTCTGCGCCGCGGCCGTGGCCGATGTCTCGATCGCGGCGCCGTCCGGCCGGAAGATCAAGAAGACCGACCTGCCCGGGACGATGAGTCTCGTTCCGACGCCCGACATCCTGGCGGCGCTCGGCGAACGGAAAGGCGACCGGTTCCTCGTCGGGTTCGCCGCCGAAACCGAGGACCTGCGGGCGAACGCCCGCCGCAAGCTCGAGGCCAAGCACCTCGACCTTATCATCGCCAATGACGTCTCCCGGCCGGGGACCGGTTTCGACGCGGACGACAACGAGGCCGTGGTCATCGGTCCGGGGACCGAGACCGAATCGGGCCGGATGAGCAAGCCCGAGTTGAGCCGGTTCCTCTGGGACGCGATCGAGGAAGCCCTTGGGAACAAAGGCTGAGGAAGCCGCCCGAGCCCGCCTCGTCGAGAGGCTGAAGTTCTTCGACGAGATCGGGGCCGGATTCCTCTCCCGCGACGAAATCAAAACGAGCCCCGCTTCCCCAGCGGCCGCACCCTCCGTCTCCGGGCGGTCCGATTCTTCCGAACCCTCCGGAGCCGATCTGGAGGGGTTGCGCGAACAGATCATCGTCTGCACGAAGTGCGTCCTCTCCGAAGGCCGGACGCGCGCCGTCCCGGGAGAGGGCGATCCGCAGGCCGCCCTCCTGTTCGTCGGCGAGGGCCCGGGCCAGGAAGAAGATATCCAGGGGCGGCCGTTCGTCGGTCGGGCCGGACAGCTCCTGACGAAGATCATCGCCGCCATGTCGTTTGAGCGGAGCCAGGTCTTCATCACCAACATCGTCAAATGCCGGCCGCCCGGCAACCGCGTTCCGCGCCGCGAAGAAGTCGAGGCCTGCGCCCCCTACCTCCTGGCCCAGATCCGGGTCCTCCGGCCCAAGGTGATCGTCACCCTGGGGAAGAGCGCGGCGGATTTCTTCTTTCCCGATGCGCCCCTGGCCATGACCGCCCTGCGCGGCTCGTTCCGCGATTGGAACGGGATCGCCGTCATGCCGACGTTCCACCCGTCCTACCTCGTCCGCAACGAAGGCAATCTCAGGCTCAAGAAGATGGTTTGGGACGATATGAAGAAGGTCATGGCCCGCCTGGCCGAACCATGACCCTCTTTGCCGAGGTCGTCTTTCCCCTCCCCATCGACCAGACGTTCCATTATCTCGTCCCCGCCGAGGCGGCGGGCCGGGCCGCGCCGGGCGTCCGGGTCAAGGCGCCTCTCGGATCGAAAGTCCAGGCCGGTTTTATCGTCGCCGTCTCCGACAGACCGCCGGCCGGAGAATTCTCCTTCAAAGAGGTCCGCGAGGTCCTGGACGTCGAGCCCGCGCTGACCGCGGGCGCCCTGTCCTTTGCCCGGAGACTGAGCGACCACCATCGCTCGCCGATGGGAGAGTTCCTCCTGGCGATGCTGCCGCCCTCGCTCGAGTTCCGGGCGTCGATGAAGGTCAAGATGACGGACGCCGGCCGCGAAGCGAGCAACGGAAAAACGCTTCGCGGAGCGGAAATGGCCATCGCCGGATCGCTCGGAGACAAGACATTCAGCCTGACGACGTTGAAGCGCCGAACCGGGCTCAAGAATGTCGAGCCGGCCGTCCGTCGGATGGTGGCCAAGGGATGGCTCAGCATCCTGGACGAGCGCCGCGGGCCGCGCCGGCCCCGGACGCCGGCTCCCATATCCGTCGCCCGGCCTTCTCAGCTCGAGCTCGATTTTTCCGCAGCCGTCGGCGGAGCCGCGGCGCTCCTGGCTTCCGTTTCCGCCGCGATCGCCGGCGGCAGGCCCGCGGCGTTCTATCTCCACGGGCCGGAGGAGGGGCGCCGGTCCGCTTATCTCAAGCTCATCCGCGAAACCCGCGAACGTTCCCGGCCCGTGATCGTCCTCGTTCCTGAGCTCGCGGGTGCGGAATCGTTCCGGGAATTGATCGCCTCCCGCCTCGGGCTCCAGGCTGTTCTCGTCCATGGCGGAGTGCCGCACGGCCGGAGGGAACGCGAATGGCGGGATCTCGCCGCCGGCCGCGTCGGCATCGCCGTCGGCCCGCGCTCCGTCCTGTTCTCTCCCCTCGACCGTCCCGGGCTCATCATCGTCGATGATGAAGCGGACGAATCCTATTTCCAGGCCGAGAGCCCGGCCTATGACGCCCGGAAGGGGGCCCGGCTGCGGGCCGAAGAAGCTGGGGCGGTGCTTCTCTTGGGGGCCGAATCGCCGGGCATCGAAGCCTTTGAGAAGGCTTCCGTCGCCGGATCTCTCCTCGAGCTCCCCGCCCGGGAGTCCGGCCCTTCCGCTTCGATCGTCGATGACGGCCGGGAGAACGATTTGCTCACGAAAGCCGTTCTCGACGCCGTCGGGAAAGCGCTCGCGGCGCGCGGGCGCGGGATCATCTTTCTCAACCGGAGGGGATACGCCTCGTTCCTGTTCTGCCCGCGCTGCGGAGGGATCGTCCGCTGCGGAGAGTGCGGCACGCCGCTTCTCTTCTCCAAAAGCGAGATGTCGCTCGCCTGCCGCTTATGCCGGACGCGCCGCGCCGCCGTATCCGCTTGTCCGGAATGCGGGAGCCGCGTCCTCGAGCCGCGCGGAGCCGGAGTCGAGGCCGTCGAAGAGGAGCTGAAGCGCCGTTTTCCCTCCGCGCGCATCGGCGTTTTCGACCGCGTGCGCGCCGGCACTCGGAGCGCCCGCGAGGAGGTCCTGGCCGATTTCGCCGCCGGGAAGATCGACCTCCTGGTCGGAACGCAGCTCCTGGCCCACGCCACGACGATCCGAGTCCCACTCGTCGTCGTCCTCAACCCGGAGGCCCTCCTCGGCACAGCCGATTACCGGGCCGCCCAGAAGACGTACCGGGCCGTCCGGAGGATGCTGGATTTCGCCGCGCCCGAGGGCCGGGGTCGGGCCGTCATCCAAACCGCCTTTCCCGATCATCACAGCCTTCGGGCCGCCGCCCGGGGCGATTACCGTGCTTTCTTCGACGAGGAAATCAGGCTCAGGAAGGCGCTGGATCTTCCGCCCTTCACGGTCCTGGCCGAGGTCCTCTTCTGGGGCGGGACTCCCCGGACGCTGGCCGTCCGCGCGCGCGATTTCATCAAAGCGGCGGGAGAGTTCCGGCCGCGCCTCGAGATCCTCGGTCCGGCCCTTGCCTCAGGCCCGCCGGGCCGGGGAGGCCGCGGTATCCAAGTCGTGCTGCGGGCGCGGGATACGGAGACGATCGACGCCTGCCTGGAGAGATGTCTGCGGCCGGTGCCTGGCCGAAGGTCGGTCGTCCGCTCGGACTAGTTCGTTGCCGAGCGGAGGACCTTGAGGGCGACTTCCTTATAATAGGCCTGGGGAGCGGTCGCCTCGATCTCAGCCGAGACGATGACGGTCGCTTCATAGACTCCGATCTCGGACCGCAACGGCCCGAGGAGGGTCGCCGAGGCGATCCCGTTCTCGTTCGAAACGACGGCGATCCGCCAGCTGTAATCGGAGAACATGGCCGGGCCGGTTTGGACGGAGAAATAGACGACGGCGTCCTTGACCGGGATCCCGCCGTCCTTCACGACGAGCTTGATGAGCGAGCTGTCCCTCCTCGTTTCCGTCGCGAAGAGGATATTCGGGCTGGCGGACAGCTCAAAGGTGAACTGGGCCGTCGACGAGGCGATGATGGAAGATTCCTTGACGATCCCCCGCTCGCAGGCGGAGGCGCCGGCGAGGAGAAGCAGTCCCAGGATGATGAGCCCCGCGTTCGTTGGCTTTCCCATAGTCGTTCCTCACAGATCGGCGTAATTGGCGAAATAGACGGGCAGATACCCCGTGGCCTTGACCATCCGCCCCGCCAGATCTTGGCCGAAGAATTCGATCACGGCCGTCATGTTCAGGACGTCGCCGATGTTCGCCGAGTAAAGCCCGAGAAGGGGCATTTCCTGCTTGGCGACTTCCCGGACGATGACGAAGGAAACCGAGCCCGTCTCGTTGACGGTGATCTTCAAGGACAGCTGGCCCTCGAAGCTGTAAGGGACGTCCCGGCCGGGGATGTTGCGGCCGTCGTTGCGGACGAAGGTCACGGTATATCGGGTGATCTGGACGTCGTAATAGGGCGACGTCCCCAGGATGGGCTCGGGATCATAGGGGATCACGGAGAAGGTGGCCGTGGCGATGTCCGACCGCCAGCTCAGGCTCCCCGTATCGGTGTCCATGAGCACGACGTCGGAGTTCAGGAAGTTGGCCGCGTTGCCTAGCACGTCGATTCCAGTGAGGCTGTCGAGGATGAGCCGGCTCGCCGATTGCGACTCGTTCTCGACCGGATTGCAGGCGACGGCGCCGAAGAGGAGAGCCAGCGCGGCCGCCGCTCGGAGGGCTCGGACACACCCGGTTGCGCGTTTCATCGTAGTCTCTCCTATTGGATGATCCTCGGGGTGATGAAGATCAGCAGCTCCCGGTTCGTCCGCGTCTTGGATAGGCTCTTGAACAGGTTCCCGAGGAGGGGGATCTGGTGGAGGAAGGGGACCCGCTCGTTGGTGATCGAATCTTCGCTCCGGTAGATCCCGCCGATGATGGTCGTCCCCCCGTCGGGAACGAGGACGGTCGTCTTGGCGCTCTGGGTCGTGATCGGGGGGATGCCGTTGACGAGGTTGGCGAAATCGGCCGCGTTGTTCTGGATGTCGATCGTCATGATGATCGTCCCCTCGGCCGTGATCTGGGGCGTCGCCCGGAGCTCGAGCCCGGCGTTGAAGAACTGGGTCGTGATCGTGAAGTTGGCCTGGGTCTGGACCGGGATCTGACGGCCCTGGTTGATGTAGGCTTCCTTGTTGTTGAGCGTGGTGGCCCGCTGGGAGGAGATGATCCGTCCCGTGCCCTCGCTCTCCATGGCCGACAGGGCCAGGTCGAGGCGGAAGGAATCGAGGACGTTGGCGAAGGACACGCCGACGGCCGTGTTGAAGGCCGCCGCCGGGAGATTGACCGCGTATCCGCCGAGCGGCCCGCCGATGCCCCGGGTGACGGTCCCCTGCGGGATCAGCGCCCCGTCTGCGGCGATCTTGTTGGGGAACTCGAGCGACGTCTGGTTGCCGTAGAACGGGTCGGCCAGGCCCTTCCAGCCCCACTGGACGCCGAGGTTCCGGACGAACGTCGACGTCGCCTCGATGATCCGGGTTTCGATCTGGACCTGGGGGGTGGCCGTGTCGAGGGCGGCGATGAGCTTGTCCATGACCTCGATCTTCTCGGCCACGTCGGTGGCGATGAGGATATTCGTCCGCTCGTCGATGACGATGTCGCCCCGGGTGGACTTGCGGTTCTTCAGCAGGTTGAGGATGTCGGCGGCTTTGGCGTAGGACAGCTCATAGGTCTTGGTCATGAGAGGACCGGCCGCTTCCCGCGTGTCGCGGATCTGCTGAAGGGCCCGTTCTTCCTCGGCCAGGACATTGATCGGCATGATCCGGAGGACGTTGCCCTCGAGGCTCTTGCCCATCTTGTTGATCTTGAGGATCATGTCGAGGAACTGGTCCCAAGGCACGTTCACCCACGATCCGGTCACGGTGCCCCGGACGTCGGGATCGAAGATGACGTTGAGCTCGTATTTCTCCCCCAGCCAGAGGATGACGTCGCGGAGATCGGCGTCCTTGAACTTCGGGCTGAGGAGCTCGCCGGAATATTTCTGTTGGGTGTCGTAGATCGTCCGGGCCGTGGTCTTCTCCGCGACCGCCTGGTCCCCGGTTGGGACAGGCTTTTCGGGCTGGGCTTTCGATTCGGCCGGCTTTTCAGCCGGTTTCTCCGCCGGCTTCTGGGCCGGAGGCTCGACCGCTGCCTCGGCGGCGGGAGCGGCTTTTGTGTCCGCCGGGACCGCAGGAGCGGCGATGATCGGCGCGGAGAAGGAGATCATCCAATCTCGGGGCCCCGAGGTGACGTGGAACAGGCTGGCTTGGGCGAGCTCGAAGACGAGTCGGGTGATGGCGAAGGGAGGCGCGTCCTTGAACTGGCCCACCCGGAGAAGGCCCACGCCGGCTTTTCCGATCGGCCGCATCAAAGTCGGCCGGGTGAAGGTCGTATCGTACAGATCGACGACGAGCCGGAGAGGCTTGTCCAGGGCGAAGATGTTCGTGATCGGTTTCCGGCCGACCCCGGCCGTGACGTCGACGGCCTCGCCGCGGTCGGCGACGGCGACGTCGCCGAGCGTCGCGACCGTCCGTCCGGAGCCGTCCAGCTCTTTCTTGACCTCGGGCGGGACGATGTCTCCTCCCGTGCGAAGGATGCGGATGAGCTCGATGACGGCCCGGCCCTTCTCCACTGTCAGGGAATAGGGCAGGGGTTCGGCGAGCGTCAGGAAGAGCGTGGCTTTCCGGGACGAATCGGTCTCGATCCGGAGATCGCGGAGGAGCTCGGCCTCCGCAGCCGGAATCGCCGGCGGGGCCGGCGGCGCCGCCGTCCCCAGGCCGACGATGAGCACGGACGGCAGGTCGAGGCTGTAACCGGCGGTGACCCCGGCCGGGGGAGCGTCGGAGTCGATCAGGATCTTGACGGAGGCCCGTTCGGGAACGATCGAGATCTTGGACGAAGGGGCGGACGCCTGGCGGGGACCGCTCCAGCCGAGCGAGGCCAGCAGGAGAGCCAGGACCGGGAGAACAAGGCCGCGGGGTTGCCTTTGCATGTCAGGGCTCCTCTGCGATGATGTCTTTGATGACATCTCGGGGTTTAGGCAGCGGGAGGCCTTTGGCGTCCCGCGTTTTCCGGAAGACGACCTGAGTTTCTTCGATCGACAGGACGTAGCCGTCGGCGAGCTTGTCGCCGAGGCGGAGGGGCAGGGGAAAGCCCTCGGGCAGGCTGATGATCGCCTCCAGCTTTCCTCCGCTCTTGATGATGCCCATGAGCACGACGTCATCGATGGCGAGGTCGGCCAGGCCGGTGATGACCTTCTTCTCTCCGCGGACGGACTGGCCTTGGAGAAGGTCCTTGAAGGGATCCCGCCTCCCTCCCGAGCCGTAGGAGAATTCCGGGGTGGCCGCGGGCTTCTTTTCCTGGGCCGGAGGCTGGGTCTGGGCCGGCGCCGGAAGAACGGCGCAACCGAGGAGAAAGATGAGGGCGGTCCAACGGGTCCGGGCGGTCATGGCCGGCCCCCCCCGGGTTTGTTCGCCGGTCGCTTCGCCCCCGGCTTGGCCGGCGCCGTCTGTTCGAGGAAGAAATAGGTCTTGGCCGTGAAAAGGGCCTTGATCGTGGAGGTTTCGTTCTGGTTCGTCAAGGCCTGGATCGTGAAATCGTCGACGTTGCAGATCCGCGAAAAATGCATGAGCCGGTCGAAGAACAATCCGAGATTATGATAGGTCCCGGCGATTTCGATCGGGATAGGCTGTTCGGCATAGAAGTCGAACACCGTCTCGCGCGGATCGGGAGCGAAGCGGATGACTTCCAGATCGCAGTCATAGGCCATCTGTTGGACGGTCCGGAGCATCTCGCCGATCTCCCTTCTCCGGGGGATGATGGTCTCGAGCTCGGCCAGGGAGGCGGTCAGCGTGGTCAGCTCGGCTTCGATCGCGTCGAACTGCTTCTTCTTCTCTCTCAGCCCGGCCGCCTCGGCTTCGACCCCGGTCCGGTCATTCCGGAGCTTGACGAGTTCGGTCTGCCGGGGCTTGAAGTATCCGACATAGGCCAGCCCGCAGGCGAGCGCAGCCAAGAGCAGATAAACGTACCAGGGCTGCTTCTTCATGGCGCCTTCTTGGCCTTGGCCGCCGGGGCCCCGACTTCCGGCGGGCCCGGGACATTCGCCGACAGGGTGAATTCGGTGTACTGGGTCCCGCCCTGGGTCTTCTGGGCCGTTCCCATGAGGCTGACCAGGTCGAACAATCCGCTCTTTTCGAGATTATGCATGTAATCCGAGACCAGGAGGTTGGTCAGGGCCTTCCCTTTGATCGAGATATTCCTCCGGGCGTATTTGACCTCGGACAGCCAAACCCAGTCGGGCAGCGCGGAGCTCAGCGTTTCCATGAGCCGGACGGCCTCGCCCTGACGGGATTTCAAGTCATTGATGAGGCTGATCTTCTTTTCCAGGAAGAGCTTCTGTTCCCCGATGGCGCCGAGCTTCTCCAGGACGGGCTCGAGGGTCGCTTTCTCGGCCTGGGCGGCCTGGAGAAGGGATCGCTCCCGGTCGATGGCCCGCTTGAGGAGCAGGCCGAGGGCGGCGACGATGATGATGGCGGCGACGATCAGGAGGTTCGTCGGAACGGCCGGCTTCTTCTTTTCCGCGGCCTCGCCTTCGAGCGGGCCGGCCGGCGCCTCGAATTCCTTGCTTTCGGCTTTGATCAGGTTGACGCGGATCATCGCTCACTTCTCCCGGAACCGCGTCGCCAGGCCCGTGGCCACCCCGAAGATCGGGGCCATCTCCTGATAGTAAACCGGATTGAGCTTCTTCTCGTTGTACTGGACCCGTCGGAACGGGTCGAACAGGACCGGCTTGAGCCCGAACTTCTGCTCGAAGGCCGATCCGATGTTCTTGAGCCCGGAGAGCCCGCCGGCGAGATGGATCTCCTCGATCTTCTTGTTGGCCTTGTCCTCGGCCTCGAAGAAGGTGAAGGTCTTCTCGATCTCGTCGAGGAGACTCTTGAGGCTGACGCTCAGGACCGCCTCGATCTCGTAGTCGGGCACGGGGGACGGCGCGCTTCCCTTGAGCATTCGCTCCGCTTCCTCGACGCCGACGTTGATCTCCCTGCGGATGTTCTCGATGAAGGTCGCCCCGCCCATGGGCAGGTCGCGGAACATCTGGGGCGCGCCCCGTTCGCTGACGACGATCGTCGTGATCGCCCCGCCGATGTTGACCAGGGCGATGATCTTTTCCCTGAACTCGTCCGGATAGTTGATCTCCAGGGCGTTGTGGAGGGCGAAGGCATCCACTTCGACGGCCACAAGACTCTTGCGGGCCTGGCGGATGACGTTGGCGTAGGCGTTGATCTTCTCCTTCTTGGCCGCGACGAGGAGGATCTCGATGTTCTGGTCCTCGCCCGGCTGGGCCGGATGGAGGATGGAATAATCCACGTAGGTCTCGTCGTAGGGATAGGGGATGCTGTGCTTGGCTTCCCAGATGACCGACTCGGCGAGCTCCTCCGATTCCATCGGCGGCAGGGAGATCTTCTTGATGATGACGGAGTTGCCCGAGACCGAGATGACCATGTCCCGGCCGACGATCTTGGCCTTGTCGAGGACGCGGCGGATGGCATCGGCGACGGCGGCCGTATCGATGATCGTCCCTTCGACGATGGAATCGTGGGGAAGGGCCTCGTGGCCGATCCGGAGGACCTCATAGACGGTTTGCTTGTTCTTCTTTCTCGCCTTCAGCTCGACGGCCTTGACCGCCGAGGTCCCGATGTCGAGTCCGATGAGGGGCCGCTCCCGGGTCAGGCTGAATTTCATGGTTGTTCGTCGTCCTTCACGGAGATGACCTTCCCGCCGCTCGGAATTTCTCATTCAGCCGGGCGTCGACGACGGGGGGAACGAGGTCGGAAACGTTCCCGCCCAGGCTGAAGACCTCCTTGATCACGCTCGAGCTGATGAAGATGTACCGGAGGCTCGGCATCATGAAGAAGGTTTCGAGGGCCGGGACGAGCTTCTTGTTCATCAGGGCCATCTGGAATTCATATTCGAAGTCCGAGACCGCGCGGAGGCCGCGGATGAGGACGTCGGCCCCGTTGGCCCGGGCGAAATCGACGAGCAGCCCCTTGAAGGAGAGGACCTCAATCTGGGGCCGGTCCTTGAAGATGTCCCGGATGATCTCGACGCGTTCGGTGGCGGAAAACAGGGTCTGCTTCTTCGGATTCTCGAGGACGGCGATGACGACCTTGGGGAAGATCCGGGCCCCCCGTTGAATGATATCGATGTGCCCGTTCGTGATCGGGTCGAACGATCCCGGGTATATGGCTTTTTTTTCCATCTCGCTCGACCCTATTGGTTACCGAATTCCTACCCTGTGATTAACAGAAACGCTCCGGATTGTCAAACTTCCATTTGACAATTTTCGGCAATCGCTATGTGCATGAAAATCAATCCATTCCATGCGTTCATGATCGGACCTTTGGCGCTCACGGGCAATCCCCCGTGCCGATGATATCAGGGGTGATATTGCGACTAACCGTTCAGGGTGAGGCGTTCGGCCCGGCCGGTCTTGCTTCGGCTTCCCCCTTATGATATTTTTAAAAAAATGATTCATTTCGGCACATCCGGCTGGCGGGGCATCATGGGCGACGATTTCACGTTCGACAACGTTCGCGTCGTCGTCCAGGCCATCGCCGACTTCCTGGGGCGGAAGTTCCCCGGCCGCGAGATCGCCGTGATCGTGAACTACGATACGCGGTTCCTCTCCGAGCGGTACGCGGTCGAGGCGGCCAAGATCCTCTCCCACAACCGAATCCGCGTCCTGCTCTCCGAGCGCGATGCGCCCTCCCAGGCCCAGGCCTTCCAGATCATCAAACGCGGCGTCCAGGGGGGGATCAACTTCACCGCATCGTTCAACCCGCCCCGATACAACGGCTTGAAATACAACACCGAACGGGGCGCGCCGGCCATGCCCGCGGAAACCGACGTTCTCGAGGCCGACATCCGGCGTCTCCAGAAGACCTATGCTTTCGTCCCCCGGTACGGCCGGAACGAGGGGATCGAGCGGATCGATCTGCGCCAGGATTACCTCGATTTCCTCCGCACCAAGGCTGATTTCGACCTCATCCGCTCCTCCGGCATCCGAGTCGGAGTCGACCTCCTCTACGGAGCGAGCCGCGAATACCTGGACGAGATCTTCGAGGAGAATGGCGTTCCTGTCGAGGAGATCCACGGCTACGTCGATCCGTATTTCGGCGGGATCGCCCCCTCCTGCACCGAAGCGAACATGGCCGAGCTCAAAGCTCTCGTCCGGTCGAAAGGGTGCGATTTCGGGATCGCCACGGACGCCGACGGCGACCGCTTCGGGATCGTCGACCACGAAGGCAACGTGGTCATCCAGAACATCGTCCTGGCCCTGATCCTGGATTACCTCGTCAATACCAAGGGTTGGCGGGGGAGCGTGGCCCGGTCCGTATCGACGACGCGCTTGCTCGACCGGATCGCCCATCGCTACAACCTCCCCTTAATCACGACGCCTGTGGGGTTCAAATTCCTGGCCGACCTGTTCATCCAGGACCGGATCATGTTCGGCGGCGAGGAGAGCGCCTCGATCGCCGTGCGCGACCACCTTCCGGAGAAAGACGGGATCCTGGCCGGCGTTCTCGTGGCCGAGATGCTCGCGGCCCGGGGGAAACGGCTGGCCGAGCTCGTCGAGGACCTCTTCCGGACCTACGGCGAGCGGTTCACCGTGCAGAAGACCATCGCCCTTACGCCCGAGCGTGCCCGCAAGCTCAAGTCCCTCGCCGCGGCACCGCCGGCCAAGGTGGCCGGGCGCCCGGTCCGCGATTGCCTGACCATCGACGGGGCCAGCTTCGACTTCGACGATGACGACTGGCTTCTTCTTCGCGCCTCGGGGACGGAGCCCATCATCCGCTGCTACGCCGAGTCCGGCTCCCGGACAGCACTTCGCGATCTGGCCCGGGCGGGCCTGGCGGTCCTGGCATGACCGAGCGCCCCCTTCCATCCCTGGGCCGCAAGATCGGAGTCATCGGGCTGGCCTTCATCCTCATCGTCCTCTTGATCGCCGCCATCTTCGGCCGGAAGGGCTTGATCGAGATCGCCCGCGTCCGGCGCCAGCACGCCGCCCTGGTCCAAGAGGTTGAACGGTTGAAGGAGGAGAAGGCGCTCCTCGAGAAGGAGCTCGCCGAGCTGGAGAAGAATCCGGCGGCGGTCGAGAAGGAGGCCCGGGAGAAGCTCGGGCTGATCAAGCCGGACGAAAAGGTGATCTTCAGAAAATCCCGTTGAGCGCCGCGGCGGCGGGGACGACGGGCATGATCGCCCACGCTCCGTCCCGCCCGAGCGCCCCGGCCCAGTCGATGATCCGCCGGACCCCGGCCGGCAGGGCCGTCTGCGTTCCCGCCCGCCGGCTCCCGAAGAGCGCCGAGAAGAACGATTCCCGCTTCGGCCAGACCGCCAGCTTGATCTCCGCATCCCGGTCGATTCCGGCCAGCTCGCGGGCGAGATTGAGGGCCGCATCCAGACCGCCGATCTCGTCCACGAGGCCGATCTCGCGGGCCTGCCGCCCCGTCCAGACCCGTCCACGGCCGATCTTGTCCACATCCTCTTTCGTCATTTTCCGGCCCTCCGCGGCCTGGGTCAGGAAGCGGTCGTAGATCCAGAGAATCTGTTTTCGGATCAGGGCGCGCTCGTCGTCGGTCCAAGGCCGAAAGGCGGTGAACACGCCGGCCCGCTCGCCCCGGACGACTTCCCCCCAGGTGACGCCCAGCTTGTCCAAGAGCTTTTCCAGATTGACCTTGCCCATCAGGACCCCGATCGATCCGGTCAGAGTCTGAGGCTGGGCGACGATGCGATGGGCGGCCATGCAAATCCAATATCCGCCCGAGCCGGCCAGGTCCGACATCGACACGACGAAGGGCTTGACCTTCCGGCAGAGCATGACCTCGCGCCAGATCGTGTCGGAGGCGACGGCCGATCCCCCCGGGCTGTCGACGCGGAAGACGACGGCGGCGATCGAGGAGTCCTCGCGGGCGGCCCGGATCCATCCGGCGACGCTTTCGGCGCCCATCGTGGACGGAGTGCTCGTGCCCTCGTGGATCGCCCCGCTTCCATAAATGAGGGCGACGCGGCGCCCTCCGCCCAAACCCTCCGGGAGGGCCGGGACGCGGGCATAAACGTCGAGCGCCAGCCGGCGGGCCGGCCGATCCCCGGCGCTGAAGAGGGCGGCGACCTGGTCCTCGTAAAGCAGGTCATCGACGAGCCCGGCTTCGACGGCCCGGGATCCCTGGAAAAAGGCCTCATCGATGAGGCTCCGGACTTCGGCCTCGGTCTTGTGGCGCGAGGCGGCCACGGCCCGGACGTAAGTCTCGAACTGATCGCCGACGATCGCCTCGAGCATCTCCCGGTGCGCCGGCGTGAAGCCGCTTTCGGTGAACATGTTGTAGGCGGTCTTGTATTCCTCGACATGCTCGATCTCGGCCTCGATGCCGAGCTTGTCGAGGCCGCGCTTCAGAAACGGGACCACCCCGCCGGCCCCGGTGATCCCGAGCCAGCCGAGGGGATGGAGGATGATCTTGTCGCACGCCGTCGCCAGGTAATACTCCTTGTCGAATTTGGGCGCTTCCTGGATGAAGGCGTAGACGGGCTTTCCCGATTTCCGGAAGTCGAGGACGGCCTCCCGGATCTCGGCGCACTTGGCCCAGTCCCCGCCGAGCGGCCCGAGGCGCAGGAGGACGCCCTTGATCCGGCCGTCCCTCCGCGCTTTTTTCAGGTTCAGCCAGACGTCGTGGACGCTCAAGGGACGGTCGCCGGGGAGGACCGCCGTCCAGAAGCTCGGGACGGCGAGCTCCTCGATCGGCCCGGACAGGGGGATCTCGAGATAGGAAGACGCGGCGATCGACGGAGGACGCCCGAATTGGAGAAACACGAGGGAGACTGCGGCGGCCAGGAATAGAATAAAGAACAGGAGAACGAGGAGCAGCACGGGGCGCCCTTTTTTCATCGTCGCCTCCTCGGCGGGGCTGGCCGAGAACCCCCGGGAGGCCCCCGGCCTCCCCGAATATATCAAAAAACGGGCTCGGCCGGCAGTAAACCTTATTCTCCAGGCTTCCGTACAGTCAGATGGAGCCCAAAAGGCAGTGACCGACGGACAGGCGGCCGGGATGCGCGACGATGTGTCGCAACTTGCCCTCGCCGCCCGCTCCGGAGACCGGGCGGCCTTCCGGGAGCTCGTGTGGATGTATCAAAAAAAAGTCTTCGCCTTGAGCTACGCGTTCTTCGGCAACCGGGAGGACGCCCTCGACCTGGTCCAGGAGACATTCCTCCGGCTCTACCAGAAGCTCGATTCCTACCGTCCCGGGAGGAGCTTCGAGGCTTGGCTCCTCCAGATCGCCCGAAATCTTTGCATCGACCACGTCCGGCGGTCCGAGACCCGTCTGAAGGGCAGGACGAGCGGGACAAGTGTCGAGGACATGAACCTGCCGGACACTCGTCCGGCCGCCGGCGATCGGCAGGGCGACATCCGCGATGTCCTCAACCGCTGCCTGGACCGTTTGGCCGACCGCCAGCGAACGGTCTTCATGATGCGCCATTTCAGCGAGCTCCGGAACGACGAGATCGCCGCCGCGCTGGGGATCTCGACCGGGACGGTCAAGTCCCTGCATTTCAAGGCCGTCCGCAATCTAAGGACGCTGATGCGTCCTTACATGGGGTGGGAAGGATGAGCGAATGCGACCGGTTCGAGCTCGAGGCCGCGGCGTATGCCGAAGGATCCCTCGATCCTGAGGGGGAGGCGCGCATGAGAATCCATGCCCGGACTTGCCCGGACTGCCGCCGCCGGCTGGCCGAGGTCGAGGAGCTGCTCGCCGGGGCGGCCGCCGTCCGCGGCGATATCCGCGCCGTCATGGATACCATCGACTGGGAAGCCTTGCCCGACGCCATCACCGCCAAGGCGTTCGGCGGCAGGGGCCCCGGGCTTGAGCCGGGGATCCGCTTCCGCCGTACTCGCCCGTGGATAAATAAAACGGGCGAGTATGCAACCGAGCGGTCGCGCCGCCCCTTCGGCCGGCAACGCGATCTATGGGCGCGGCTGTGGGGTCTGCCGTGGGGCCCGGCCCTGGCCGCCGTCCTCACCGGGATCATCCTCGGGGCGGGCGGGATGTTCTTCCTCCTGCATCCGCGTGCGGTTTTTAACGGGACATCGTCCGGGTATTTCGTTTCGGGCGAAGTCATCGACCGGGCCGAATTCCAGTTGGCCAAACAGGAGACGCTTGATTACCTGGACCGGAGCCAGACCCTTCTTCTCGACCTCATCCAGAACGGACGCGGGCAGCCGCAGTCCCTTCCCCGGGCACAGACTATCGAGAGCGCCCGCGCCCTCGTAGCGAAAAAGCGCTATCTAAACTCGCAGCTCGAATCCGTCCCCCTGGCCAAAGCCCAGGCGATCTGCGATCAGATCGAAGTTCTTTTCCTCGAGCTGACCCGGATCGGGGAGGACCTGTCACCGGCGGAGGCCGCCCAGATCCGGGATTATATCGAAAAAAAACAGCTCCTCCTCAAGATCAAGTTGCTGAGGAGCGAGCTCGCCGGAAGCGAGGTCTGATATGAACAAGCGCGTAGGCACCGCCCTCCTGGCCTTCGGCCTGGCCGCGGCCTTCCTGGCGGCCGCAGAGGCTCCGCCGCCCCAGTCGGGCGCCGAAGACAAGGCCTTCCAGGAGATCAAGCTCCTGATCTTCGACGAGCGCTGGTCGGATGCCCTGGACCGGATCAATGGTTTCCTCGGCCGGTTCCCCCGGAGTCCGTGGGTGTCCCAGGCTTCCTACTACCGGGCCAAGAGCCTGGCCCGGATGGATGACCGGGAGGCTGAAGCCCTGGAAGCCTTCAACCGCTACCTCGATTTCAAGGACCGGAGCCCCAGCTTGGCCGAGGACGCCGAAAATTCGATCGTCGAGCTGGCCCTGAAGCTCTATGACCGCGGCGACCGGGGCGCGATCGATAACGCCGAGAAGCGGCTCGAGAGCGAAAATCGCGACGTCCGGTATTTTGCCGCGATCCGGCTGAGCTACGTCAAGGACAAACGCATCGCCGAACGGACCGTCCCGGTCCTGAAGGAGATCCTCCGGCGCGAGCCGGCCGGAGAGCTGCGCGACCGGGCCCGGATCGCCCTGCTGCGCGTCGCTCCCCGGGAGCTGGACGAGCCCGCCGAAGACCGGGCCGAGAGGAACGTCCGGATGTTCCGCGTCGAAGTGACCGACGAACGGACGGGAACCTCCATCGTCTCGCTCCGAATCCCGATGGCCCTGGCCGATCTCGTTCTGGGCGCGCTTCCCGAGGAAGAGCTGCGAACCCTGCGGGCCAAAGGGTACGATGTCCCCCGGATCGTAAAGGACCTCCGGGAAACGCGGGGGATGGTCATCAGCATCCGGGACCCCGACAGCCTGAAATTGATCAAGATTTGGATCGAATGATGTATAATGCCTCTTTCCCCAACCGGAGAAAGAGGCGGTCATGGAACTGAAGCTCACGAAAAGCCAATATGAGACGCTCCTGAGGCTTGTCTATCTCGGGAACGCCGTCGCCAACGATTACCGCACCGACGATGTCGATGCCGAGACCGACGAAATCGAGAGTATCATCTTCAGCAAAGCCCACGACGCCGGCCTGGGGAAATACGCCGAGTTCGACGAGGCCGAGGGCCGGACGTTCCCGACCCAGGCCGCCGAAGACGCCTGGAACCCGGACCTGGACGACTACCGCAACGACGTTTTCTGGGATGAGCTCGAGTACCGCCTAGCCGACCGCGATCTCGCCGCCCGCTATGGCGAAGGGTACGACAAGACCATGGAGATGGCCGAGATCGAGCGGCTCGAGACCGAAATCGTCGAACGATATTACCAGGAGTTCGCCAAGAACGGCGTCAAGAACCTGATGGTCGTCCGGCCTAGTTAGCTTCCTGTCCGGTCCATCATTGAGTCCCGGCTTCACTTCCGGCCAAAAACAGCGGCGAGGGCTTCCGGAAGCGCGGGCGCGGCGAATCTGAATCCCCGGTCGAGAAGAACGCGGGGAACGACCCGCTGTCCCTTGAGCAGGAAGTCCGCGAACTCGCCAAAAGCGATCCGAACGGCGAACCGCGGGACGGGAAGGAAAGCCGGCCTGTGCAGGACCGCACCGAGGTCCCGGGTCAGGTCCCGGTTTCGAACGGGATTCGGAGCGCACATGTTGACCGGGCCGGAGATGTCCGGCCGCCTCAGGGCGAAGATCATCGCCGAAACGAGATCGTCGCGATGGATCCAGGAAAACCACTGGCGGCCGTCGCCGAGCCTTCCTCCGAGCCCGACGCGGAAGAGGGGGGCCATCGTCCCGAGCGCGCCGCCCTTCTCCCCGAGGACGATCCCGGTCCGGATGGTCACGACCCGCACACCCGCGGCGGCCGCCCGATAGGCCGCGTTCTCCCAGTCCCGGCAAAGGCAGGCCAGGAAATCGTCGCCCGGCCCGGCGCTTTCGTCGAGGATTTCGTCGCCGTGGAATCCGTAGTATCCGACCGCGGACGAGCTGAGGAGAACCCGGCCCGGCGTGTCGTCCTTCGCCAGCGCGGCGATGATGTTCGCCGTCGTCCGGATCCGGCTTTCGCGCAGGAGCTTTTTTGCCCGGGCGGTCCAGCGGTTGAAGATCGTCGCCCCGGCCATGTTGACCACGGCGCCGGCGCTGCGTACGGCTTCCTGCCAGGGACCGGGTACCATGCCGTCGCCGACGACGAAGCGGACGGCTCCGCCCGCCGGGCCGGGGCCGGGGCCGGGGCCGCGGTCCGATCGGGTGAGGAGGGTGAGCGAATGCCCTTCCGCCTGCAGCCGCTCGGTCAGGCTTCGGCCGATGAATCCCGTCCCGCCGGCGAGGAAGATCCTCATCCGGCCGCGCCTTCCCGGGGCTTGGCCTTTTTTACCAGAGCATTGTAGATAATCAGGCCGATGATGGAAGCCAGGCCGATGGCCGTGATGATGAGCCACATCGTCACGTACTCGGCCGGCCGGCCGGCGGCGACGGGCTCGGAAATGAACCGCTCGAACATGCGTCCGCCGAGCTTGCCGCCGGCCAGGCTGGCCAGGGCGATCGGCAGGCTGACATATCCCATGAACAACCCTTCCTGGCCTTTCGGCGCGATCGCCCCGATGTATTCGTAGATGCGGGGCGAAGCCATCATTTCGCCGACGGCCATCGAAGCGATCGAGAGGATCACGAAGATCCCGGCGAAGGGGATGGCCAGGCCGAGAACACCGATCTTGCGGGTGATGTCCCCGGACAGGAGCGGCGGAAGGGCGTTGACGAGCATGCCCGCCGTCATGACGACGGCCCCGAAGATGATGGTCTTGATGGGGGTCCACTTCTTGAACGCCTTCGTGATCAGCATTTGGAAACAGACGATCATGATCGGGTTGGCCAGGGTGTAGAGCTCCATGGGGGCGTTCGGGTCGACATGCCGCATGAAGAGCGGGATGAGGTTGTAGACCTGGAGGTAAAGAAACCAGAACAGGGCCAGGACGATCATCAGCAAGAGGAACTTCAGGTTGCGAAGGACGATGAAGATGCCCAGGATCGCCTGCCCGATCGTTTTTTTCTTGACCGTCTGGCCGTCCTTGATCCCGTCGCTGACGAATTGGGGCTCCCGATAGACGATGAGGACGACCGCCAGGGCGACGAGGGCGAAGACGAGCGAGACATAGGTAAAGATCGCCGGGATGCCCAGGTTCGTCCGGGCGACGTAGGCGATGGCGCGGCCCGTGATCGAACCGATGTTGATGACCATGTAGAAAATGCCGAAGGCTAGCGTCGCCCTCATTCCCGCGGTCTTTTGGACCGTCCCGGCGATGCACGGCTTGACGATCGATCCGCCCAGGCCGATGAGGACGATTCCGACGAGGACCGGCCAGAAGTAATCGATCTTCCCCTCCGCTCCCGCTCCGGAAAGAGAGGGCCAGAAGCGCTGCAGGTTGCCCATGATGAGATAGCCGACGGCGATGACGACGAAGGAAAGGCTGAGCGATCTCTTGTAGCCGAATTTGTCGGCCAGCGTCCCGGACAGGATGGGCATGAAATACATGAGCGCCCACAGGACGGAGGAGTTGAGCGTCGTGGCCAGCGAGGGGCTCATGCCCAGGTTCTCGTGGAGGTAGATGACCATGAACGAGGCCATGGCGTAGTATGCGGCCCGTTCGAAAAGCTCGATCGTGTTGGCGGTCCAGAACGTCTTGGGGAATTTCGGCTTCGCGGCTTGATCGTCGGCCATGCCGGCCCTCCTTGTCCGTGGGATCCGGGCGGAACGCCCCCGATTCTACTCAAGAAAATGGGGCCGCGTCTACAAGAATTAGGGGGACAGTATACGTAATTCCCGAATTCGACCTGAGAAAACGAGTCGGAGGAATTCGGGAATTACGTATACTGTCCCCCTATCCCTCTGTCCCCCTATCCCTCCCTATCCCTCAACCTTGGCTGTTTTGACGGGATCCCGCTTTCCGGATATAATCGGGCATCTCAGCTCCCTCGAGAGGAAATCCGTGGCGCGGCTTTACGAATATCAGAGTAAACGTCTCCTCAAAGAGGGGGGCATCCGCGTCCCGGAAGGCGGCGTCGTCGCGTCGCCGGCCGAAGCCCGCGCCATGTCCGAGAAGATCGGCCGCCCCGTCGTCCTCAAGATCCAGGTCTGGTTGACCGGCCGGGCCGGCCTGGGGGGAATCCAGTTCGCCGCGACTCCCGAGGAAGCGGAGACCAAGGCCGCGGCGATGCTCGGGATGAAGGTCGGGAATTATATCGTCGACCGCCTGCTGGTTGAGGAGCGGCTGGCCATCCGGGAGGAATATTTCGCCGGCCTCGTGCTCGACGACGCGGCCAAGCGGCCCGTCCTCGTGTTCAGCGCGGTCGGCGGGACGGGGATCGAGGAGATCGCCCGCCGCCAGCCGGAAAAGATCGCCAGGCTGCCGATCGACGTCGGCGCCGGTCTCGAGGAATATGAGGCCCGCAGCCTTGTCCGGGCGACCGGGCTCGCCGGGACGGCCCTGACCCAGGTCTCGGACCTGCTGGCCCGGCTGTACAAGGTCGCCCGCGCGGTCGACGCCCGCTCGGCCGAGATCAACCCTCTCGTTCTCACCGACGACGGCCGGCTTTACGCCGCCGACTGCCATCTGGTGGTGGACGATTACGCCGTCTTCCGCCACCCCGAGCTCGGCATCGAGGTCGCCCGGGAGTTCGACCGGCCTCCGACCGAGCTCGAGAAGATCGCCTACAAGGTCGAGGAACGGGATTACCGGGGGACGTTCTATTTCTTCCAGATGGCCGACACGATCGGCCCGGAAGGGATCTTCATCGGCTTCCACGGCGCGGGCGGGGGCGGATCGATGATGTCCATGGACGCCGTCCTGACCCGGGGCTTCAGGCTGGCCAACTACTGCGACACGAGCGGCAATCCTCCAGCGAGCAAGGTCTACCGGGCGGTCAAGATCATCCTCTCCCAGCCCGGCATCCGGGGGTATTTCGCCTCGGGATCCGGCGTCGCGAGCCAGGAGCAGTACCATTCCGCCCGAGGCATGATCAAGGCCTTCACCGAAGAGAAGCTCGACATTCCGGCGGTCATCCGACTCGGCGGAAATTTCGAAGAAGAAGCGATCCGCATCCTGGCGGAGTATGGACGCGGGCTTCCCGGCCGGATCGAGGGCTACGGCCGGGACGATGCTCCGGAGTTTTGCGCCGGCCGCCTCGAGGGCCTCATCCGCGAGAGCGGGAGTCCGGGATTGTCCGTCCGTCCGATCCCGAAGTTCGTCGAGCCCGCGGGAGCCTACGCCTTCGGGACGATGACCGGGAAGCTCTTCATCAGCCGGGAGAAATGCGCCCGGTGCAGGACGAAAGGCTGCGTCCCGGCGTGCCACTCGAAGATCCTCAAGCTCGAGGACGGGGCCCCGGTCCTGGCCATTCCCCCGGAAGACGCCCGGAAAGGCAAGTGCACGGAATGCCTGGCCTGCGAGATCTTCTGCCGCTTCCACGAGCTCGACGCGATCCTGATCCATCTGCCGATCCCCGGCCTCGCGGAGTACCGCGAGACGGCCGGACAAGGGTGAAGCGAGCCGATCATGGCGATCCTTGTCGATGAAACGTCCCGGGTGATCATCCAGGGCATCACCGGCCGCGAAGGCATGGCCCGGACGCAGCTCATGAAAGACTACGGGACGAACGTCCTCGCCGGAGTCACCCCGGGCCGCGGCGGCCAGGACGTCTGCGGCGTCCCGGTCTACGATTCGGTTTCCGAAGCCTGGGAGAAGCATGGGCCCATCGACGCCAGCGTGGTCTTCATCCCCGCCGCCCTGGTCCGGAACGCCGCCCTCGAAGCCATCGCCGCCGGCGTGAAGCTCCTCGTCATCGTCCCCGACCGTGTCCCGATCTATGACGTCCTCGAGATCGCCCGGGCGGCCGAGGCGCGCGGCGCCCGCTTCGTCGGGCCCAACACGCTCGGCCTGCTCAGCCCCGGAAAGGCCGTCCTGGGGATGATCGGGGGCCGGGCCGAGCGGGCCCGGGAATGGTTCGTGCCCGGCCCGGTCGGCGTGACCTCCCGGAGCGGAGGGATGACCTCGGCGATCTCCTACTACCTGACCCGGGCCGGTCTCGGCCAGAGCACGATCGTCCACGTCGGCGGCGATCCGATCGTAGGAACGTCCCATCCCGAGGTCGTGGAGCTCTTCGAGCGCGATCCGGCGACGCGCATCGTAGCGATGTTCGGCGAGATCGGCTCGACCCAGGAAGAGCGGGTCGCCGACCTGATCGAGAGCGGGCGGTTCACCAAGCCTCTCGTGGCCTACATCGGCGGCAAGGCGGCCAAAGCGGGGACGCGCTTCTCCCACGCCGGAGCGATCATCGAAGGAACCCGGGGATCCTACGCCAACAAGGTTGAGCGGCTCCGCGCGGCCGGGGCCGACGTCGTCGAGGCGATCGCGGACATCCCCGCCCGGGTCGCGGCCCGGCTGAAGGAAATGACATGAGCGACGAAAAGTGGATGACGGCCATCACCGACATCAAGCCTAACCACATCCTGATGCGCGGCTATCCGGTCGAAGACCTCATGGGCAGGATTTCCTTCGCCCAGGGGATCTTCCTCGTCCTGACCGGGGAGCTCCCTTCACCCGAGGCGGGCAAGCTCCTGGACGCGATCTTCGTCTCGTCCATCGACCACGGAGCAAGCCCCCCGTCCGTCCTGGCTGCCCGGACCGTCGCCTCGACGGGCAATGATCTGAACACGGCCGTCGGGGCCGGCGTCTTAGCCATCAGCCGCTGGCATGGCGGCGCGATCGAGGAGGGGCAGCGCCTCTTTCTCGAGATCGCCCGGCGGGCCGACCGGGACGGAACGAGCGACGCGGCCGCCGTCGCGGCAGTCCTCGGCGAGATGAAGGCCCGGGGAACCAAGGCCTCGGGCTTCGGCCACCGCATCCATACGAAGGACCCCCGGACGGCCAAGCTCTTCGCCCTGGCCGAATCGCTCCACCTGGCCGGCCGGCACGTCGCCATCGCCCGGGCGGCCGAGGCGGTCCTGACCGCGCAGCTCGGAAAGCCCCTGCCCATCAACGTCGACGGCGCGATCGCCGCGCTGCTCTGCGATCTCGGCATCCCGCCCGAGATCGGGAACGCTTTCTTCATCATCTCCCGCGTTCCCGGGCTCGTCGCCCACGTTCACGAGGAGAAGACGCGCATGAAGCCCATGCGCCGGATCGATCCCGAGGGCTACGCTTACGACGGCCCGGCGGAAAGGAAGCTGCCGTGAAGAACGAAATCCTGAACCTGCTGCCCGAGATCAACCTCATCGGGGACGCGGCGCTCCGCGACCTGACCCTGACCATCTGGACGGACGCGGTGGCGCGCGGCGGCTGGACGCCGGCCGACCTCCTCGCGATGCCCTTCACCCTGCTCATCAAGAAGGTCCACGTCAACATCATCGAACATACCCGGGCCGTGACGTCCACGTCCGTGAAAATCGGGGAGATTCTCAACGAAGCTTACAAGGGCAAGGTCAAGATCGACCGCGATGTCCTGATCGCCGGGGCGATCCTCCACGACGTGGGCAAGCTCTTCGAATACAGGCGCGACAAGGATGTCTTCGTCAAGAGCCGGGAAGGGGAGCTCCTCCGCCATCCCGTTTCCGGCGCGGCGTTCGCCTTCAAGTACGGCCTGCCCCAGGAGATCCTCCACATCATCGCCGCTCATTCCAAGGAGGGCGACGGCTCGCGGCGGACGATCGAGGCCGTCATCGTCAACCATGCCGATTTCGTCAATTTCGACGTTTTCAAGGATTAGAGGAGGAGCGGACGCCGTGGGTCAGACGTTTTCGGAAAAGGTCCTTGGCCGCAAGGCCGGCCGCCCGGTCGGGGCCGGCGAGGTCATCACCGCTGTCCCCGATTTCTATCTCTCCCACGACAACTCCTCGGCCATCATCGGCGAGTTCCGCAAGCTCGGCCTGGCCCGGGTCGCGGCGCCGGATAAGATCGTCATCGTCCTCGACCACATCGTCCCGGCCGCCGACGAAAAGTACGCCCAGAACCACAAAACGATCCGCGAGTTCGTCGCCGAGCAGGGGATCAGGAATTTCTTCGACATCGAACACGGCGTCTGCCACCAGGTCCTCTCCGAGGCGAGCTTTGCCCTGCCGGGGGCGGTCATCATGGGGAGTGACTCCCATACGACGACATACGGCGCGTTCGGCGCGTTCTCGGCCGAGATCGGCCGGACCGAGATGGCCTCGATCTGGGCCACGGACGAGATCTGGCTTCGCGTTCCCGAAACGCTCCGGATCGAGTTCCGCGGCGCGTTCGCTCCAGGGGTCTCGGCCAAGGACGCCATCCTCAAGGTCATCGGCGACAACGGGGCCGACCGGGCGAACTACGAAGCGGTCGAGTTCGCCGGCCCGGCCGCGCCGGAATTCAGCTTGGCCTCGCGCATGGTCTTGTGCAACATGGCCGCCGAGATGGGGGCGAAGAACGGCTATTTCGCCCCCGATGCCAAGACCCTCGGATGGCTCGCTTCGCGCGCCCGCGGGCCGTTCGAGGTCGTCGTTTCGGACACGGACGCCCGCTACGAGGCCGTCCTGACCTACGACCTCTCGATGCTCGAACCGCTGATCGCCTGCCCCCACACCGTGGACAACGTCAAGCCGGTCAGCGCGGTCGCGGGCAAGCCGTTCCACCAGGCCCTCATCGGGACGTGTACGAACGGCCGCTTCGAGGACCTCGAAGCCGCGGCCCGAATCCTCTCCGGACGGAAGGTCCATGCCGGGGTGAGGTGCCTCATCCTGCCGGCGTCCCGCTCGGTCTATCTCGAGGCGGTCGAGAAGGGACTGATCGCGACGTTCATCAAGGCGGGTTGCGTCGTCCTGAATCCTGGCTGCGGCCCGTGCCTGGGCGCGCACGAGGGGCTTCTCGCCCCGGGCGAAGTCGTCGTCGGGACTTCGAACCGCAACTTCCGCGGCCGGATGGGGGCCCGCGACTCCGAGATCTATCTCGCCTCGCCCGCGACCGTGGCCGCGTCCGCGGTCAGGGGAACGATCACCGATCCCAGGGAGTTCGCATGAGCGCCGGACGCGTTTGGAAATACGGAGACGACATCAACACCGATGTCATCTACTCCGGAAAATACACTTACCAGCAGCTTAAGCCTGAGGAGATGGCCCGCAAAGCCCTCGAAGACCTCGATCCCTTGTTCGCCAAGAACGTTCGGCCGGGCGACGTCATTGTCGCTGGCAAGAACTTCGGCTGCGGCAGCTCCCGGGAGCAGGCGGCCGCCTGCCTGCGATACGCCGGGATCCAGGCCGTCGTGGCCAAGTCCTTCTCCAGGATCTATTTCCGGAACGCCATCAACCTCGGCCTGGCCGTGCTGCAGTCCGAGGACGCGCCCGACGCGCTCAAGACGGGCGATCCGATCGAGATCGACTTCCCGAACGGCAAGATCATGAGCGCCGGACGGACGTTCTCCTTCTTCCCGCTGCCCGAATCGGTTCTCGGGATCGTCGAGGCCGGCGGCCTGCTCGAGTGGACCAAGAAAAAGCTATCCATCCGCGGTTAATCCGTATTTTCGTGACAGTCATATCACTAATTCCCATAGCTGCTCTTTTTTGCTGAAACTCGTTTGACAATAGTATGCTATAAGCATATTTTAGCATATGGAGGATGACATGGTCAGAAAATCGATTATCATGGACAAGCACCTTTATTACGAGCTGGATCGGTTCGCGAAAAAGGAACAAAGGGATTTTTCCAACGCTCTCCGTTATACGGCCAGGATCGGACTGATCGCGCTGGACAATCCGGAGCTGACGATCGAGGAGATCAAAGACATCTTGGAGGCCCAGGTCGACTATGAAGCCGGGAGAACGTCCGAACTCGATCTCAAAGAGTCATGAAGCTTCTCGAGACTTCGAAGTTTTCCAAACTCAGAAAGAAGCTCCGGGATGACTCGGAGTCGGAAGCGTTGAAGTCAGCAATCGGCCGACTCCTTGCAGACCCTCAAGCCGGAAAGAAGTTGAAAGGCGAACTTGGGCATCTTCGGTCTTTCGCTTATCATGTCAAAGGCCAGTCCAGGCGCAAGATTTATCATTGGGAGAAAGAAGTGATCATTCTTTTCTCCTTCGGCCCGCGCCAAGGAATCTACAAATGAGCATCCGGACTTGCCCCATCGGCATCCTCAACCACGTCCTCGGGCCGGTCATGCGCGGGCCGTCGAGCTCGCATACCGCCGGTGCTTATCACATCGCCTCGATCGCCCGCGATCTCCTCGGGTCGAGGCCGCGGCGGGCTGTGTTCACTTTCGACCCGGACGGATCATACGGACGGACGTATTCCGCCCAGGGCGCGGACCGGGCCTTCGCCATGGGCCTGATGGGAAAGCCGCTGACCGACGAATCCTTTTTCACGGCCCTCGAGGATGCCGTGTCTTCAGGCATCGCCCTCTCCTTCGAGATCCGCCCTCTCAAGAATCCGGGGCATCCAAACTCCATGGAGATCACGCTCGAGTCCGGAAACGGGGCGCCTCTCGCTCTCGAAGCGCGTTCGATCGGCGGGGGAGAGGTCGCGATCACGAGCGTCGACGGCTGGCCCGTCGACATCGACGGTTCGGCCTTTGAGGTCATCGTCGAAACGGCCGCCGCCGCGAAGGCCGCGATCCAGGCCATCCTCGAGGAGGACGGCGCCGTCCTCGGCGCCTCCGAGATGATCCGCCTTGGCGATCGCGCCGCCATTCTCGTCCGTCGCTCGAAACCGTTGGCCGAAGCGGGCGTGCGCTCGCTTCGCACGCTCACCGGCGTGAAGCGCGTCCGCGAGTGCGCCCCGGTCTATTTTGTCGCCACGGGCCCGGCGCTTTTTTCTTCCGCGGAGGAGATGATCGGGCTCGCGGAGGAAAAAGGCCTGTCCCTCGGGCGTCTCGCCCTGGACTATGAATCTTCGCTCCTCGGACTCAGCCGCGAGGCGGTCCTGACCGAAATCCTCCGGCGATTCGACGTCATGTCGGAGTCCGTGGAGCGGGGGCTAGATCCCGGGTTCAGCGGTCTTCAGCTTCTCCCCGCGAGCGCCGGCCGGATCTTCGCCGCGGAAGCGGAAGGCCGGCTCCCGGGCGGCGGCCTCCATCTCCGCGCCGCGGCCAGGGCCATGGCCGTGATGCACGTGGATGGGGCCATGGGCGTCGTCTGCGCCGCTCCGACCGGAGGGTCCGCCGGGGTCATCCCGGGAACTCTTCTCACGCTCGTCGAAGAAAAGGGACTCGATCGCGAACGGACCGCCCTAGCCCTTCTCGCCGCGGGTGCCGTCGGCGTCGTCGTCGCTCGGCGGGCGACGTTCGCCGCCGAGGTCGCCGGCTGCCAGGTCGAGATCGGCGCGGCCGGGGCCATGGCGGCCGCCGCGGTCGTCGAAGCGGCCGGAGGTTCCGCCCGCCAGGCCGCCGACGCGGCCGCCATCGCTTTCCAGAACACGATGGGCTCGGTCTGCGATCTTGTCCAGGGCAAAGTCGAGATCCCTTGTCACACCCGCAACGCCGCGGCCGCCGCAGCCGCTTTCGTCTGCGCCGACCTCGTTCTCGGCGGATACGCGAATCCGATCCCGCTCGACGAGACGATCGATGCGGTCTTCGAGGTCGGCCGGATGCTTCCGGCCGAATTGCGCTGTACATCGAAGGCTGGACTCGCCACGGCTCCCTCGGCGCTTGTCCTGGGCCTTGGTACGACGGAACAGGAGAAGGGCCGGCCATGATTCTCCCTCCGCTCATCTACCTCTCGGCTGACGAGATCCGCCGGGCCCTGCCCATGACCGACGCGATCGCCGCGGTCAAGGACGCTTTCATCGCCCTGAGCGCCAAGCGGGTCGATCTTCCGCACAGAACGAGGGTTCCCCTCGACGCGGACGGCCTCGCCCTCGTCATGCCGTGCGCCAGTGCTGAGGCGGGAGCGGCGAGCCTGAAGTGGCTGTCCTATTGCCCGTCCAATCCGGCGCGCGACCTTCCGGTCATCCACGCCCTGGTCATTCTGGCCGATCGGGCGACCGGAGCGCAGCTCGGCCTCCTCGAAGGCTCCGCCCTGACCGTGCTCCGGACGGGTGCGGCTTCGGGCGCCGCCAGCGATGTCCTCGCCCGGGCCGACGCATCGACGACGGCGATCTTCGGCGCAGGGACTCAGGCGCGCGCTCAGCTCGCGGCCGTCCTGGCCGTCCGCGGGATCAGGCGCGCCCGCGTCTTCGACATCAATCCCCTCGCGGCCGAAGCGTTCGCCTTGGAGATGACGGCCCGTCACGGGATCGAGGTCGAAGCGGCGGGGTCTCCCTCGGAAGCCCTGGCCGGAGCGGACATCGTCTGCACCACGACGACGGCGACCGAGCCCGTCTTCGACGATCGCGATCTCGGCGCCGGAACGCACATCAACGCCGTCGGCGTGTTCGACCGGCGGTATGCGGAGATCCCGCCGGAAACCGTGGTCCGGTCGCGGGTCTTCGTGGACCATCTCGAAGCCGCTCTCGAAGAGGCGGGGGACCTCCTCCGGCCCGCGGCGGCCGGGATGATCGGGTCAGACCATTTCCGCGTCGAGCTCGGAGAGGTCCTTTCCGGACGCGCCGCCGGGCGGAGAGGCCCCGACGAAATCACGCTCTTCAAATCGGTCGGCTCGGCGGCCCAGGACCTCTTCGCGGCCGTCCGGACCGTGGCCAACGCCCGCCGCCTGGGACTGGGAACGAAGCTGCCCCGTTGATTGGGGCGAGTGCCCAAAGCTCCGCTGGGGATCATTGCCGCCGCACCCGTCGGCGCTAATCTCGCCGAGGGGTGCTTCCAAGGTTGACCGGTCTTTCGCGTCCGGATAAGATAATCGCGTCCTCATCATTTCTGAAGGAGTGTTTTTTATGCCCAAGTACAGGATCGCCGTCCTCCCCGGCGACGGCGTCGGAAAGGAAGTCGTCGAGGCGACGCGCATCGTTCTGGATAAGCTGGCCGTGGACGCCGAATACGTCCATGGGGACATCGGCTGGGAATTCTGGCGCGCGGAGGGGAACGCGCTCCCCGACCGGACGATCAAGCTGCTCAAGGAAACGGACGTCGCCCTTTTCGGGGCGATCACGTCGAAGCCCAAGGAGGACGCCGCGGCCGAGCTCGACCCCGCTCTCCGGGGCAAGGGGCTGAGCTATTTCAGCCCCATCGTCCGGCTCCGCCAGGAGTTCGACCTCTACTCGAACCTCCGTCCCTGCAAGGCTTATCCGGGCAATCCGCTCAACTACAAGGACAAGATCGACCTGGTCATCTTCCGGGAGAACACCGAGGGCATGTACGCCGGCGTGGAGTTCTTCCCTCTCCCCGCCGCGGTCAAGGACGCTCTGGCCACCCATCCCAAGATGAAGCCCTTCCTGGGCGTTCCGCTGAACGAGATCGCCGTCTCGACCCGGATCATGACCCGCAAGGGCTGCGAGCGGATCGTCCGGGTCGCGTTCGAGTATGCCCGGAAGCACAAGCGCCGCTCTGTGACCATCGTCGAGAAGCCCAACGTCCTCCGCGAAACGGGGGGCCTCATGCTGGCCGTGTCGCGCGAGGCGGCCAAGGCCTATCCCGACATCGAGTTCAAAGAAGCCAATGTGGACGCGATGTGCATGTGGCTGGTCAAGAATCCTTTCGACTACGACGTCCTGGTCGCCGAGAACCTCTTCGGCGACATCATCTCCGACCTGGCCGCGCAGCTCGTCGGCGGCCTGGGCTTCGCCGCGTCGGGGAACATCGGCGATCGTTACGCCGTCTTCGAGCCCACGCACGGCTCGGCCCCCAAATACGCCGGGATGTACAAGGTCAACCCGATCGCGACCTTCCTGGCTGCGCGGCTGATGCTCGAATGGCTGGGCGAAACGGACAAGGCCGCGGCGTTCGAAGCCGCGGTCGCGGCCGTTATCGCCGAGGGCCGCGTCCGGACTTACGACATGGGCGGCCGGGCCACGAGCCTCGACATGGCTCGGGCCGTCGCCGGGAAGCTCTGAGGGGAGACCTCCCATGGGTTTGACGGTCATCGAGAAGATCATCCAGTCCCGCTCGCGCGACGAAGTCGCCCCCGGCCGGATCGTCTGGATGGACCTCGACGTCCGCTCGGCCCGGGACTTCGGCGGACCCAACGTGGTCAAAAACTACGAGCGTGAATACGGCTCGACCCCGCCGGCCGATGCCGGCAAGACCTTCTTCACGTTCGACCTCTGCGCCCCGGCCTGTTCCCTGAAATACGCGGATAACCAGCAGGCCTGCCGGGATTTCGCCCGGAAGCACGGGATCCGGGTCTTCGACGTCGACCGAGGGATCGGTTCGCACGTCCTCATCGAAGAAGGACTGGCCCGGCCCGGCGGCACGGTCGTCGGCACGGACAGCCACATGAACATCCTCGGCGCGGTGGGCTCTTTCGGTCAGGGCATGGGCGACGTGGACATCACCTTTGCCTTCCGGACCGGACGGACCTGGTTCGAGGTCCCGCCGACGGTGAAGGTCATCCTGAAAGGGATCCCCGCGCCGGGAACGGGGGCCAAGGACCTGACCCTCTTTCTCTGCCGCGAGCTGGGGACGAAGTCGATCGCCCTAGCCGCCGCGGAATTCGCGGGCGAAGCGGCGGGCGCGCTCGACTTCGCGGGCCGCATCACGCTCTGCAGCATGGTCACCGAGATGGCCGGTATCGTCGGGTTCATCCCGGAGGGCGGGCCGGCCCCCGATCCCGACGCCCGGTACAGCGACGCGATCGAGGTCGATGTCGGCGGCCTCACGCCCCAGGTGGCGACGCCCCCTTCGCCGAACACGGTCCGGGAGCTGGCCGACGTGCGGGGCGTCCGGATCGACTCGGGCTTCATCGGCTCCTGCACGAACGGCCGGACCGAGGATTTCGCCCGCGCCGCCGCCGTCCTCCGCGGCCGCAAGGTCCGGGACGGAGTCATGCTCAAGGTCGTCCCCGCGACGCGCCGCGTCTATGACGAGATGCTGCGCTCGGGCATCCTGGCGGAGCTCTTCGAGAGCGGCGCGATCGTCCTGAACCCGGGCTGCGGCGGATGCGCTGAAGGCCACGCCGGATTGACCGGGAAGGGCGAGGTCGAGATCAGCACCGGGAACCGGAATTTCCCCGGAAAGCAGGGGAAGGGTCCGGTCTATCTCGCCTCTCCCGAGGTCGTGGCCGCGTCCTGCGTCCGGGGCGAGATCGGCGGGCCGGAGGGACTCTGACATGAGAGAACGCGGGATTCACGGCCGGGTCTGGGTCCTCCTCGACGCGAAGGGAAAGCTGATCGAGGACATCGACACCGACCAGATCTTCCACAATGCTCATCTCCACATCACCGAGATCGGCCAGATGGGGGCTTTCGCCCTGGGGAACCTGGAAGGGTGGACGGACTTTCCCAAGAAGTGCGCGGCTGGAGACATCATCATCGCCGGCCGGAACTTCGGCGCGGGCTCGTCGCGCCAGCAGGCGGTCGATTGCTTCATCGCCTTGGGCGTGGCAGCCATCCTGGCCCCGTCTTTCTCGGCGATCTATTTTCGCAACGCCATCAATTCCGGTCTTCCGGTTCTCCGCGGCCGGGGTTTCGAGACCCTCGTCGCGTCGGGGAAGCTCAAGATGGGCGACACGGTCGAAGGCGACGTCGCGACGGGCGAGGTCCGGATCGTCCGCGGGAAGATCCCCTTCGGGCTCGAGCCGATGAGCTCCGTCCAGCTCGACATCTTCCGCGCCGGGGATCTTTTCGCTTTCGGCAAGGGCCGGGCCTGATCCCTATGCGCGTCCTGGCCGTCGACACCACGACGCCCGACGGCTCCGTCGCCGTCGTCGACGGCGCGCGCGTCCTGGCCGAGCTGGCCGTCCGGACATCGTTCACCCATTCCGCACGGCTCCTGTCCTCGATCGATTTCCTCCTCGAGGCTTTGTCCTTGGATGTCCACGCTTTCGACGGATACGCGGTCTCTCCCGGCCCCGGCTCGTTCACCGGAATCCGTATCGGGCTGAGCACGGTCAAGGCGCTGGCCTTCGCTTCGGGCAAACCCGCGGCCGCCGTGTCCTCGCTCGCCGCCCTGGCCTTCCGCCTGGCCGACGGGGCAGGGCGATGGGTGGCCCCCGTCCTCGACGCAAAAAGAGGGGAGGTCTACGCTTCCCTCGTCGATGTCGGCGCGCCGGAAAAAACGGTCGTTCCCGAAGGCGCCTACGCCCCGGCCGAATTCCTCCGCCGCATCGGGCCCCGCCGGACCGTCCTCTTCTGCGGAGGCGGGGCGGAGCTCTACCGCTCGCTGATCGAGGAAAAGCTGGGGCCGCGGGCTCTCTTTTCCCCGCGGCCGCCGTTCATCGCCGCCGAAGTCGGGATCCTCGGGGTCCGGCTCCTTCGCCAGGGCCGGGGCGCGACCGCCGAATCGCTCGAGCCGCTCTATTACCGGTCTTCGCAGGCCGAGGAGAAGCGATGAGCGCGACCGCCGTGGCCGCCGAATTCGAATTCCGGCGCATGCAGGTCCGCGATCTTCCCGAGGTCATGGAGATCGAGCGGTTGTCGTTCTCCCACCCGTGGCACGAGACGACCTTCCAGGGCGAGCTCCAGAATTCCCCCATCTCTTTCCCCGTGGTTGCGGTGAGGATTTCCGACGGCCGGGTCATGGGTTATATCATCTACTGGAAGATCCAGGACGACATCCAGATCAACAACATTGCCGTCCATCCGGAGGCCCGGAGGCAAGGGCTCGGCGAAGCGTTGTTGCGATACGCCCTGGCTCACATCAAGGCCGCCGGCGCCGCCTTCGTCTCTCTCGAGGTGCGCGTCACGAATGCGGCCGCCCGGTGTCTCTACGAGAAGCTGGGTTTCGAAGTCTTCGGCATCCGCAAGGATTACTATACAAATCCCGATGAGGATGCCGTGGTTATGGGGCGCTACCTTCAGTAGATGACCCGCTCGAGGCACAGCCCGCGGGCCGGAGCCGTGGGGCTGGCCAGTGTGCGCGCTTTCCCGGCGAAAAGTCCGTCGATGGCCTCTGGCTCCAGACGGCCCCGGCCGACCTCGAGAAGCGTGCCGACGATGGTTCGGACCATATAGCGCAGGAATCCCCGGGCCTCGATCGTGTAAACAAGCTCGTGGCCGTGTTTCTGGAGCTCGGACCGGCTGACCGCCCGGACGGGATGACGTTCGCGGTTCGACGAGAAGTTCGAGAAATCCGCCTCTCGGAGGAATTCCGAGGCGGCCCGGCGCATCCGGCCGACGCGCAGCGGATAGGGCCAGTGAAGACAGTACCGCAGGTCGAACGGGCTGATTTGCCGGTCGAAGCAGATCCGGTACCGATAGACCTTGCCCTTCGCGTCGCACAGGGCGCGGAAAGAGGCCGGCATACGGCGGAGCTCGCCGATCCGGATGTCCGAAGGGAGGATGGCGTTCAAGGCTTTGTGCAATTCTTCGTCGGACAAGCCAAGGGCGGCCTTGAAGCTCGCCGCCTGGCCGAGGGCATGGACTCCGGCGTCCGTCCGCCCGGCACCGATGATCCCGATCTCAGTTCCGGCCAGGCGGGCCAGGGCCGCCTGAACGGTCCCTTGAATCGTCCGCTTGCCCGGCTGCTGCTGCCAGCCATGATAGTCCGTTCCGTCGTAGCTCAGGACGATGAGATAATTCTGCATGGAAGAGCCGCCTTTTCGGGCCCAAAGTAGCACAGAGACGGAGGCGAATTCAATCATTGAACCGGCCAGGGGATTCAACTACAATGGGCGCTGAATGAAAGGACGTCTGCATAAATTTCTCCTGGTCGGCCTGGCCGTCTCGGCCGCCGGTCTCCTTCCCGCCTGCCGGAAAACGGCGGCTCCGGGTGGATTTCCCATGCTCCGGCTCATCGACGCGCTTTCGGACGCGGGCGTCCAAAAGAGCCCCTATCTCGGTCGGCCGGCTTCGGAGCTCGGCGAGGACCATTATCCGGTCTATTCGCGACGCCTCGAGGATTTAGGCGCGGGCGAGAACGGACTCGGCCTGAAACGGAAGATCAAGCTCGGCTCTTCCGAGTTGAACATCCTCTTCGCCCCGCCGGCGAGCGAATATGCCGTTGAGGCCGAGATTCCGGCCGGCGCCGTCCTCGATTTCGGAATGGGAATCGTCCGGGACGAGTATTCCGAGATCCAATCCGCGGCGGAGAGGGCCGCCGCTGCGGAAGCCGAAAACGGGGCGAATTTCTTTGTCTCACTCGAGATCAGCGGCCGGCGGAGAACTCTCTACCAAAAGCACCTGACGATGCCTGCCGTCCGGGCGGAACGAACGCTCAATTTCGTCCAGCAACGGATCGAGATCCCCCCATTGTCCCGGACGCTCCGTCTGATCCTCCGCACGACCGGGGCTGAAGCGTGCTTCGCCTTCTGGACGAATCCGGTGCTCTATGTCCCCTCCGCCGGGCGCCCCAATATCGTGCTCGTTTCCATCGACACCCTGAGGGCCGATCACCTCGGCTGCTACGGGTACGCCCGGGAGACGAGCCCGGCCATGGACGCCCTGGCCCGGGACGGCGCCGTCTTCACCCGAACATACGCCTCCTCGCCCTGGACGCTGCCATCCCACGTTTCGATGCTGACCGGACTGCACACCGTCCATCACCAGGTCTACGGGCGCGCCAATCAGATCGATCCCGTATTGCCGACCCTCGCCGACCTCCTTCGCCAAGGCTCTTACTACTGCGCCGCGACGACAGGAGGGGCATATCTCGATCCCATGTTCGGGTTTTCCAAGGGATTCGACGAATACGCGGTTCGGGGTGGCGAGACTGACTTGAGCAAGCTCGCGGAAGACCGGTTCCATTCTGTCTCCCGGTGGCTCGAAGAAAATTCCGAAAAAAGCTTCTTCCTGTTCGTTCACACTTACCAGGTCCATAGTCCTTATGGTTCTCCCGAACCGTACAACTCTAAGTTCTTGGACCCGGACGCGATGTTCAAGAGCTTCGACGTCATCAAGGACCTCGACGAAGGACGGGGAGTCTTCCGCCCTGTTTCCGAGGCGACGCGGCGGAACATCGTCGGCCTCTATGATGGCGAAATCCGCTATACGGACGAGGTCTTGATCGCGGCCCTCGTCGATAAGCTCCGGGACCTCGGGCTCTACGACCGGACTCTTCTCATCGTCACGAGCGACCATGGCGAACAGTTCTATGAGCATGGGGCCTGGAATCACGGCAATTTCCTCTTCAACGACACACTCCAAGTTCCCTTGATCATCAAATTCCCAGGATCACGACACAAAGGGGACCGCGTGGAAACGCCCGTTCGGATCGTCGATCTTCTGCCGACGATTTTGGACGAGGTGGGGCTGCCGTCCGGAAAGACGGTCTTCGACGGCAGCAGCCTTCTGCCGCTTTTGTCCAAGCGCACGGGACCCCCCCGTCCGCTCCTGGCGGACGTGATCGATCCGGAGGAAGAGTACAAGCCCGGATCGCTGCCCCGGCGGGTCGCCGTCAGCGGTGGACCCATCAAGGTCGTGTTCGACCAGGGATTCCCGCCCGGCTACCTGGAGGCGCAGATATTCCGGCCTCCCGACCGCCGGCCGGTCGAAGCGTATGATCTCGAGACGGATTCCGGCGAAACGACCGATGTCTCCGCCGCCCACGCCGATCTTGTCCGGAATCTGAGGGCCGAGGTCGAAGATCTCTTCCGCAAAGCCGTTCCGCGCCGGACGATCCGGGCGACGATGAGCGCCGAGATCGAGAACCAGCTTCGGGCCCTGGGATACATCCGATGAGCGCGAAAGAGCGAGGTGAGCTGTGTCCGCATTCCTGAGCGTCCCCTGCCTCGGCAAGGACGAGGAAGCGGCCCTCGAGCGGGACATCGAAGCCCGCGTCGAGGCCCGAAAAAAGGCCGGACTCCTGACCGATCGGGAGATCCGGGAGATCGAAGAAATGCGGCTCCATCCGCTCCCGGACATCCAGGATGTCCAGAGCGTCTACGAGAGCCATCTTTTCACCCGCAAGCGCTGAAGGACGAGCGCCCGGCGGGCGGACCGGACGAGGAGGGTCCCATGGACGATCCGAAGAATCCCGCGACCGAGCAGGTCGGTCCGATTTCGATCGACTACGACCACCTGGACGTATCCAGCCTCATGGACCAGGTCAAGGCCGCGGCGGCCCGGACGCAAGCTTCCGATGCCCGCTCCGGGCCCGCGTTCCCGGCCGCGCCGGGGACGGCTCCGGCCGGACCCGACCGGACGGCCTCCGCCCCGGCTCCGGGCGGGCCGGCCGGGTTCAAAGGGAAGCTGAAATCGATCGCCTTAAAGCTGATGAGGCCCTTCTTTCCGTTGATCCGCTTCCTCGGCCTGCCTCTCCACCAGGACATTCGGGAAACGCAGCGGAGCCTCTCGGAGACGGACAAGAGGCTCGACGCCCTCGACCGCCTGCTCCGCCTCCAGGAAGTCGCCTTCGAGGACAAGCTCGTCCTGGCCGGAGAGCGGACGGACAAGACCGAGCTCCGGCTCGACCTTCTCGAGGAGCGGATCAAGGACCTCGACGAGAGCATGGAGTACATCCGCCTCCTCCACAACCTCGGCCACAACCTCGTCGTCGAGCTGACCAAGCTCCGGATCGAGTTCGACACGCTCAAGAGCAAGTTTGAGATCCTAGAGAAGGACCTGGATTACCTCCGCGCCCGGGAGCGGGCGCTCGAGGAGACGACGCGTTCATGAAGACCGCCTTCATCGTCCAGCGCTACGGCCTTGAGATCAACGGCGGGGCCGAGCTCCACTGCCGCTGGATGGCCGAGCACATGCGCCGCCACTGGGACGTGGAGGTCCTGACGACCCGGGCTTACGATTACATCACCTGGAAGAACCACTATCCCGAGGGGACGACCGAGGTCAACGGCGTTCCCGTACGCCGCTTCTCCGTATCCAAGACGCGGAACCCCGTGCGGTTCGGGCGGCTGCAGAATTTCATCTTCGAGAACGAGCACAAGGAGAGCGACGAGCTGGCCTGGCTCGACGAGGAAGGCCCCACGTCGCCCGATCTCGTCCGTTTCCTCCGGACCCGGGAAGCCGATTACGATGCCTTCATCTTCTTCAGCTACCGGTATTACCATTCCTATCACGGCATCCGGACGCTCCCCGATAAAAGCGTCCTCGTCCCGACCGCGGAGCGTGATCCGGTCATCCACCTCAAGATCTTCAAGGACCTCTTCCGGCTGCCCCGGGCGTTCATTTATAACTCCGAGGAAGAGCGGGAGATGATCCAGACGGTCTCCGGAAATACGGGCGTGCCGGGGCTCGTCGTCGGGGTCGGGACCGTGGTGCCGGCCGAGACGTCCGCCGAGCGATTCAGGGAGAAGCATGGCTTGGCCGGCCCGTACATCATCTACGTCGGCCGAATCGACGAGAATAAGGGCTGCCCGGAGCTTTTCGATTTCTTCCTCCGGTTCAAAGCCCAGACGCGATCGCCGCTCAAGCTCGTGCTGATCGGCAATTCCGTCCTGAAGATCCCGGCCCATCCCGATATCATTCCACTTGGATTCTTGCCCGAGCAGGACAAGTTCGACGGCTTCGCCGGCGCTGAAGCCCTGGTCATGCCGTCCTTTTTTGAAAGCCTGTCCATGGTCACCCTCGAAGCCTGGGCTCTCGGCCGGCCGGTCCTGGCCAACGCCCGCTGCGACGTCCTCCAGGGGCAATGCCGGAGGTCGAACGGCGGCCTTTATTACGCGAGCTATGGCGAGTTCCGCGAGGCCTTGAACCTGCTCCTCGGCTCCGAGCGGCTCCGGGCCGCCTTGGGAGCGAACGGCCGGGCCTATTTCTATGCCAATTACACGTGGGACATCATCGAGTCCAAATACCTGGCCTTCCTGGGCGGGACGGGTGGTGGCGGCCGATGAACGTCCATCAATTCGCCACGTCCCTCAGCTACGGCGACGCCATCTCGGACGAGATGCTCGAGATCCGGAGCGTCCTCCGCGAGCGCGGCTACGGGTCGGAGATCTTCGTCAAGATGTTCGATCCTCGCTCGGCCCGCCACGTCAAGGATTACCGCGAGTACAAGGTCTGGAGCTCACCGGACAACGTCGTCATTTTTCACTTCTCCATCGGCTCGCCTGTCTCGAAGCTCTTCTTCCGCGTTCCCGACCGAAAGATCATGATCTATCACAACATCACCCCGCACGAGTATTTTGTCGACGCCCACCGGGTCCTGGCCCGGGAGTGCTACAAGGGACGGCTCGAGATCAACCTCTTCGTCGATAAGGTCGATCTGGCCGTGGGCGACTCCGATTACAACCGGCGGGAGCTCGAGGCCCTCGGCTACAAGCGGACGGGCGTCCTCCCCATCCTGATGAATTTCTCCAAGTTCGACGGCCGCCCCGATCCCGTGACCGAGCGCCTCTTCGACAACGGCAAGACGACGCTCCTCTTCGTCGGGCGGATGATCCCGAACAAGAAGTTCGAGGACGTCCTCAAGACCTTTTACTTCTACCGGAAGCTCTTCAACCCCGATTCCCAGCTCATCCTGGCGGGAGACTACCGCGGGCTGGAGCGGTACTTCGCCGCGCTCCAGGAGCTCGTCGGGAAAACCCGGATCCCCGACGTTCACTTCAGCGGCCACATCGAGTTCGCCGAGCTCCTGGCCTTTTACCGGGCCGCCGACGTCTACCTCAGCATGAGCGAGCACGAAGGCTTCGGCGTCCCGCTTCTGGAAGCCTTTTACAATCGGATCCCGGTCATCGGCTACGCCGCCGGGGCAGTCGAGGAAACGATGAACGGGGGAGGGGTCGTCCTCCGGGAGAAGGACTTCCTCCGGACGGCCGCCCTGATCGACGCGATCCAGCGCGACGCCGGACTCCGGGAGAAGATCGTCGCCGGGCAGTTCGAAGCCCTCAAGGCCTTCGGCCGGGAGAACGTCTCCCGGATCCTTCTCGATCTCGTCGACCAGGCGCGCCGGGCATGAGGATCGACCAGCTCGTCCCGGCCTACCATCGCGGAGACGCCATCGGCGACGAAGCCGCGGAGCTCCGGGGATTCTTCCGCCGGAGCGGGCATTCGTCCGAGATCTATTGCCTCACCAGGGACCGCGGTCTCGAGAGTGATTCCGTCCCGTTTTCGGAATTCCCCACGCCCGGTCCGAACGACGTCACGATCCTCCATTTCGCCATTCCTTCGCCGCTGACCGAAGGGCTGGCCCGGCTTCCCTCGAAAAAGGCGATCATCTACCACAACATCACTCCACCCGAATTCTTCGCCGGACTCGATCCGGAGATGGCCCGCATCTCCCGGATCGGCCGGGAAGAGCTCGCCTCGCTCCGGTCCCGAGTCGATCTCGGACTGGCCGATTCGGAATACAACCGCCTCGAGCTCGAAGCCCTCGGCTTCCGGAACACGCATGTCTTTCCGCTCTTCATCGACTTCGCCAAGTATGAGCGACCGCCCGATCCCTTCGTCCGCGATCTCTTCCGCGACGACCGGACGAACATCCTCTTCGTCGGCCGGATCGCCCCGAACAAGCGGATCGAGAACCTCGTCCGGACGGTGTTCTATTACAAGAAATACGTCTCGCCGCTCGTCCGGCTGATCGTCGTGGGCAAGACCGGAACCTTCCCGTCTTATTACCGGAGCGTCGTCCGGATGGCCGATGAGTTCTATCTCAAGCCCGACGAGGTCCGCTTCCTCGGCCATGTCCCGGACGCGGAGATGTTCGCCCTGTACAAGGCCGCAGACGTCTTCCTTTCCTTGAGCGAACACGAGGGGTTTTGCCTCCCGTTGATCGAAAGCCTGATCTTCGACCTGCCCGTCGTGGCTTTGGCTTCGACGGCCGTCCCGTACACGCTCGGGAAAGCCGGGATCCTCGTCAATGACAGCCGCCCGGACCGGGTGGCCGAGCTCGTCGACCGCGTCGCCCGGGACGAAAGCCTCAGAAAATGCGTCATCGAGGCGGGCCGCCGGGAGCTCGCCGCGTTCAAAGCCTTCCCGCGCGAGGCCTTTCTCCTCGAGCGGATCGGGGAGCTCGCCGGCCGATGAAGATCGCCTTCGTCATCCAGCGCTACGGGAAAGAGGTCATGGGCGGCTCCGAGCTGCACTGCCGGATGATCGCCGAGCACCTGGCCCAGCGAGGCCACGACTGCACCGTCTACACGACGACCGCCCAGGACTACGTCACCTGGAAGAACGAGTATCCGGCGGGGGAGTCCATCCTCAATGGGGTCGTCCTCAGGCGCTTCGATGTCCGCAAGCCCCGTGATATCGAGGCGTTCAACCGCTACTCCGACTGGATTTTCTTCCAGCCGCACACTCCCGGAGACGAGATCCTCTGGATGGAACGCCAGGGCCCCTACGTCCCCGACCTCGTCGACGCCCTGGAGCGGAACGAGCCGCTCCATGACCATTTCGTCTTCTTCACCTACCTCTACTACAACACGTACTGGGGCCTCCAGGCGGTGGCGAAGAAGAAAATTCTCGTCCCGACCGCGCACGACGAACCCGCCCTCCGCCTCTCGATCATGAAGGACGTTTTCGCCCTGCCGTCCGCGTTCATGTTCAACACCGAGGCGGAGAAGGCCATGCTCGGGCGGCATTTTCCTTTCAATGGAAAATACCTGGAGACGGTCGGCGTCGGAGTCGACGTGCCTCCGGATTCAGGGCCGGGCGGCGCGTCGGCCCGCTTCCGGGTCCACGCCCCCTATATCCTCTACGCGGGCCGAATCGAGCCGGGCAAGGGCTGCGGCGAGATGCTGGAGTATTTTCTCCGGTTTTCGGACCGGCATCCCGGGCTGAATCTGCTCCTGATCGGGAATCTCCTCATGCCTCTACCAGAGCATCCGCGGATCCATTACCTGGGATTCGTCTCGCCCGAAGAGAAGAACGCCGCCATGGCCCACGCGGTGGCGACCGTCCATCCGTCGCATTTCGAGAGCCTGTGCATGGCCGCGCTCGAGTCGATGGCCGTCCGCACGCCCGTCCTGGTCCAGGCCGCGACCGAGCCCCTGAAACAGCATTGCCTGGCCGGCCGGAGCGGGCTGTGGTTCTCCGGGCCGGAGGAGTTCGGCGCCGCCCTCGAATTGCTCCTCCACGACTCGCGCCTCCGGACGGAGCTCGGACGGAACGGCCGGGCTTATGTCGAGGCGAATTACGCCTGGCCCCAGGTCCTGCGGAAATACGAGATCCTTTTTCGCGCCCTCTGATTGACATAAAACCCGCGTTCGCGGCGTCATCTCCATGCGCCATGTTGTTCAAGTCCGCCAGCTCGGCCCTCCTCGGTATCGAGGCCTATGTCGTCGAGGCAGAGGTCGACATCGGCCCCGGGCTGCCGGATTTCATCATCGTCGGACTTCCGGACGCGTCGGTGCGCGAGAGCAAGGAACGCGTTCGGGCGGCCTTGAAAAACTGCGGCTATGATTTTCCTTCCCGGAAAGTGACGATCAACCTCGCCCCGGCCGACCGGCGCAAGGAGGGCCCTGCCTTCGATCTCTCGATCGCTTTGGGCCACCTGGCCTATCTCGACGTCATCCCGGCCGGGGCGGGCGAAGACCTCTTGTTCATGGGCGAGCTGGCCCTCGACGGGCGGCTGAAGCCGGTCAAGGGGACGCTCTCCGCGGCCCTCTGCGCCAGAGAGAAAGGCTTTCGGGGCATTGTCGTTCCCGAGGCGAACGCCCGCGAAGCTTCCCTGGTCGCCGGACTCGAGGTGTATGGCCTGGCCAACCTTGTCCAGGCCGTTTTCCTGCTGACCGAGCCGGGAAAGGTGCCGGCCTGCGCGTTCCGGCCGGAGGAACTTTTCGTCCGCTTGGCCCAGGAGCTGGATTTCAAGGACGTCAAGGGGCAATACCACGTCAAGCGGGCCCTGGAGGTCGCCGCGGCCGGCGGCCACAACATCCTGCTCGTCGGGCCGCCCGGCTCGGGCAAGACCATGCTGGCCGTAAGGCTGCCGTCCATCCTGCCCGATATGACCTTCGAAGAGGTCATCGAAACCATGCAGATCTACAGCGCCGCCGGGCTCCTGGGCGGCCGGGCCGCCGTCGTGGAACGTCCCTTCCGCGCGCCTCATCATTCGATCTCGGTCCCGGGCCTCATCGGCGGCGGCACGGTCCCGCGGCCGGGCGAGGTCAGCCTGGCCCATCGGGGCGTCCTCTTCCTCGATGAGCTCCCCGAGTTCCCCCGGGCCGCGCTCGAAGGGCTCCGCCAGCCCATGGAGGACGGCCGGGCGGCCATCGCCCGTGTGGCGATGCACGTGACGTTTCCTTCGTCTTTCATGCTCGTCGCGGCCATGAATCCCTGCGCGGATGTGCTGCGCGGGGCGGCGGGAAGAGATGAGGAGTGCACCGAGGCCGAGCGGAGCAAGTATTATGGGAGGATCTCCGGACCTCTCCTCGACCGGATCGACATCCAGGTCGAGGTCCCGGCCGTAAAGTTTCAGGAACTGATC